>Ga0197143_1002236_pt1 | contig 14624 bp, 16 predicted proteins | sample GBS70_MetaG_FD_148603 | JGI IMG/M metagenome (GOLD analysis project Ga0197143, IMG submission 148603) | Sediment microbial communities from Great Boiling Springs, Gerlach, Nevada, United States - GBS 70_MetaG | ecosystem: Environmental > Aquatic > Thermal springs > Hot (42-90C) > Sediment...
AAAGGTTTTGAGGCCTGGCTGCTGCGCATTGCCAAAAATGTGGCCATAGATCATTATCGCTACGAGCATTCAAAGAGACGCTGGAGCCGGGAGAAGGAATCCTTATCTTCGCTGGAAAGCTCGCTGGCTTCACCGGCCAATGACCATTCCAGAAAGGAAATGAGGTATCTTATCGAAAAAGCTCTTTCCCGCCTGGCTGATAAACAGAGGCTCGTCTTTCTTCTTCGGTATCTTCAGGGTTATTCTTTTGAGGAAATTGCCGCCATTATGGGTCTGGCTACAGGCACCGTCAAATCTCTTCATTTCAAGGCCTTCGAAAAAATGAAAATGTTTATAAAAGAAAGCCTGGAAACCGGGGACCAGCTATGAAGAAAAAATGTGCTTTTGGCCATCGCTATTTGCTGGCCTATTTTCTTCAGGAAATCAGGGGGGAAAAAGCCCAAGAGATGGAAATCCATCTTCGGACCTGTCCTGTCTGCCAGCAGGAGCTGGCTATTTTGCAGGCTATTAGGACTACAGGTGAAGAGATGAAGAAGGAAATAGAGATGGAAATGAAGAAGGTGGACTGGGATGAGCTTTCCCGGGCTATTGACCGGAAAATACAGGAAAAAGCCAGTGAGCCCGCATCATCAGGCTGGCAGTGGACACTTCTCCTCCGCTGGCCGGTAGCGGCTGGTCTGGTTACAGGAATTATCCTTGGTTTGATGACCTATCATTTCCTATCAGGGCCAAAGGGAGAAAGGCTTCAGGCCAGCAGAAGATATCAGATTCCTGAAGCCTTTCTTGATCGCTTTGATGAGGAATTAGCCAGAAGGGAGGTGCTTGATTATCTTGAAAAGAGCCGGTTGGTTCTTCTTTCGATGAAGCAGGCCGCGGAGGGAGCTTCGCCTGAGGCAATTTCTCTGCCGAGGGAAAGAATCAGGGACCTTCTTCTTCGCCAGAAATATTTTTCTGGCCAGCTTGATTCCTTTCGCCTGGCCAAGGCCCGCCAGATTCTCGCAGAAATAGATTCTCTGCTCCTTGAACTTGCCCTGATTGAAGAAGAGAGTACGCCGGAGGAAGCCACGAAGCTGGCCAGGCTGATAGATGAGAGAAGACTGCTTCTTAAGATTCAGCTTCTTCAGCACGAGCTTGAGGAAAGTGAGGAAACAACATGAAAAAAATGAAATTTTTTAAAATATCAGGGACGATTCTGATTTTGTTTTCTGGCTTATTTTTTTATCTTTATGGACAGCAAAAACTGAAACCGGATGAAGCCGCCTTTCAGGAAATCAAGCTCCTTTTTCTTGATGAAAAATGGATTGAAGTGGCCGAACGCCTTGATGACTTTCTGAAGCAATACCCTTCCAGCCCTCTTTATCGGCAGGCTGTTTTTATGAGAGCCCGTTCGCTGGCTCAGCTTCCTGGAAGAATGGAAGAAGCTCTGAAGGCCTATGAAAGCTTTCTTGAGATGAAACCAGTTTCCCCCAGCCTGGCTGAAGAGGCTGAACTGGCCATAATCAATCTGGCCGGCAGTCTGGTGGCTCAGGGGAAAAGAGAATATGCCTCTAAAATTGAAAGCCGCCTTCAAAGTTCCAGCAAGGTTATTCGCTACTATGCCGCCATCAAAATGAGCTATTTCAAGGAAAAAAGCCTGGCTGAAAAATGTATTCCTGTTCTCAAGGAAATTATCAATGAAGAAAAGGATGAGGAACTTCGCGACCGGGCCAGAATTGCTCTGCTCCGGGTTTCTCCGCGAGAGCTGAGCGAGCTTGAAGAGAAGAGCCAGGCTGAAAAGCCACTGGTCCTGAAAATAAGGGTGGAAAAAAAAGGGAAAAAGGAACCTGAAATTTTCATTTCCATTCCCTGGAGTCTGGCTGACCTGGCCCTGCGTTCCATTCCAGAAAAGGATAAGGAAAGGCTCAGGCAGCAGGGTTATGATATTGAACGGGTGATCAGGGATTTAAGCCGGACCAAGGGGCAGATCATTGAAATCAGGGATGAAGATACCATTATCAAGATCTGGCTTGAAAGAGATTAGATAGCCTGGAAATAAAAATGGAGAGGAAAAGAATGAGGCACGAAAAAAGTGGGAAAAGACTCAGGGTAATTTTTCTGGCCGGCACCATGTTTTTCTTTCTAACTGGCCCGGTCTGCCTTTTTGCTCAGAAGGGCTGGGGCGAAGATGATCTTCAAATTATCCGAAGGGCCGTAATCGATGAGGGACCGCGTGGCGGGCAGCCCAAGTCGCCGCCCAGGTGGCTGAAGATCTGGATTAAAGATGAGGCAAATCAGGATAAGGAAATCAGGCTGAGTTTGCCTGTAGTCCTGATTGATTTTCTCATTCTTAAAGCAGAAGCGAAGCAAAGATTCTATTCCCAGAAGGCGAAGGATGATTTTACCTTTCTTAAAGAGAAAAAATGGATGAAAAGCGAATTGAAATTAGCTGATATCTGGCGCGAGCTAAAAAGAATGGGACCAGGCTACATCGTGGAATTAAAGGAGGAAGCGGCCTTTATCCGGGTCTGGCTCGAGTAAATTTAATTATAAAAGATGATTTTTCTTTAAGGTTCTTCCGATTTTCGTGTAGGTAATTCTGGGATCGAAATATAAGGCAATGAGAACAAGGGGGCACTATTTTCAATCACTTTCAACCTAAAAATCGGATCGAAATATAAGGCAATGAGAACAAGGGCTAGCTCAAAGAGCTTCCGATTAATGTCTTATCTCATTAAACATCATTAAGTTACAATTTTTAAGCACTAATTCATGGGCCTCAGATTCTAAAAAACCGGGAGATTTATTGGCTCTTATTGAGAATTTATGCCTGCCTTTGGCCCTTAGAAAAACCCGAAGAACCTTCTATAAAAAAATTTTACCGGTTTAAATTTCGGATTAGATTCCTTAAATCATGGCAGAAAAAGCCACTTTTGTCTGAAAATAATCATCCTGAGCTGAACATTCTTAGTTTATTCTATTAGATTTTTGATTTTTAAGAAGAGTTGCTAATTCAGGCTGGTGGACAAAATTGGTTTCAATTTGACTTGGAGGGATGAGGCGTCCTAAAGTTACGCCTTAAAGGAGAAAAACTTTAAGAAATTAGAAGCAATTGGATTTCAACAGCTCCTTTATTCAGTCTCGCCTGGCCCCCATCTCTATCCCCGTGCTCTTGCCTCCTCTATAATATCACCCTGATATTTGAGGGGCTCAAGCGACCAGATGGCCAGATAATTGAGCGCAGATTATCTCGAGAGGCAGCAAATCAATTTCTTATTGATTTTAAGGTGCAATTCCTTATGTTGACTTCAGCCATGAGTTTCTGAATAATGAGCAAGGAGAGGAGAAGATGGCGCGGCTTTTTGAATATCAGAGTAAAGAGCTGCTAAAGCAGGCTGGAATCAAGGTGCCACGGGGCAGGGTAGCTTCTTCACCTGCGGAAGCTGCTGAGATTGCCCGGGAGCTGGGAGGGGAGGTTGTCCTCAAAATTCAGGCCTGGATAACGGGCCGAGCTTCCCTTGGAGGCATCCGCTTTGCTTCTAACCCTGAGGAGGCGGCCACGGTAGCTTCGCAGCTACTCGGCCTCAAAGTCAAAAATTTCCTGGTGGAGAAAATTCTGGTTGAAGAGAGGCTTAAAATTGTAAGAGAGCTTTTCGCCGGGCTGGTGATCGATGATGCCCAGAAGGCACCTGTCCTTATTTTCAGTTCTGCTGGTGGCTCAGGCATAGAAGAAATAGCCAGCCACTCGCCCGAAAAAATTATCCGACAGGTGATTGATGTGAGAAAAGGACTGACTGAACCTGAGGCTCTGGAAATGGCTCTTCAGGCTGGCTTCTCCGGTGAGCTTCAAACACAAATTGGCCATTTTCTGGTTAATCTGGTTGAAGTGGCTAGGAAATATGAAGCTCGTTCCCTTGAGGTCAATCCGCTGGTCATTACAGCTTCAAATGAACTTGTCGCCGCCGATGCCCACCTGGTTATTGATGATTATGCTGTTTTCCGTCATCCCGAGCTGGGCATTGAGGTGGCCCGGGAATTTGATCGACCACCTACCGAGCTCGAAAAAATAGCCTATAAGGTTGAAGAGAAGGATTACCGGGGAACTTTTTATTTTTTTCAGATGCTTGAGGAAATTCCTGAGGGCGAACTGGTAGTTGGTTTTCATGGAGCTGGCGGCGGAGGCTCCATGATGTCCATGGATGCTTTGCTTCGTCGTGGGTTTAAACTGGCCAATTATTGCGATACAAGCGGCAACCCGCCGGCCAGCAAGGTTTACCGGGCCGCCAAAATTATTCTCTCCCAGCCGGGTATTTGCGGCTATTTTGCTTCGGGTTCAGGCGTGGCCAGCCAGGAACAGTACCATTCCGCCCGGGGTCTGGTTAAGGCCTTCCTGGAAGAAAATCTGGAAATTCCAGCGGTAATCAGGCTCGGCGGTAATTTTGAGGAGCTAGCCATTGAGATTCTGGAGACCTATCTTAAAGATATACCGGCTCGAGTTGAAGGCTATGGCCGGGCTCAATCGCCTGATTATTGTGCGGAAAGACTCAGGGAACTCATCGTCAGCCAGGGGGCGGTGAGACATCGGGTCAGGCCCATGAAAGAACCTTCAGCTCCACCTGGAGCCTATGTTTTTTCGACCATGACCGGTTCTGTCGTCATTGATGACCGTCGCTGCGCTGAATGTCCGGCTCGTCCCTGTCTTGAGGCCTGTTCACCGAAGATTCTGGGTCTGGTGGAAAATAAAATCAGGCTGGTCATTCCTGCAGAGGAAGCCCAGAAAGGGAAATGTACCGAATGCCTGGCCTGCGAAATTGCCTGTCGCTTTCATGGCCAGCGTGGCCTGATGATTCTGCTGCCAATCCCGGGCTTGAAGGAATATCGTCAGAAATGGCTTCAGAGCGAAAGCCAGGAAAAATGCAGTCCAGCTGACCGCTAAGGTAGGTTCAGAGTCAGAGAAGAATGAGGCTAAACTATATAATTTCTATCGATTTTATAGAATTAATAGGAAATAGTCATGTCTATTCTGGTTGATGAAAAAACAAGGGTTCTGGTTCAGGGAATAACCGGTCGGGAGGGAATGGCCAGGACAAAACTGATGAAAGATTATGGGACCAATGTTGTCGCCGGGGTAACGCCGGGCAAGGGCGGACAGGAGGTCCATGGTGTTCCGGTTTTTAACAGCATTCCTGAAGCCTGGGAAAAGGCAGGTCCAATCGAGGCCAGCGTTATTTTTGTGCCGGCCACGGGCGTCAAAAAGGCAGCCTTTGAAGCCCTTGAGGCTGGAATTAAATTGCTGGTCATTGTTCCTGATCGGGTACCTATCTATGATGTTCTGGAAATTGTCGCTGTGGCCAGGGAAAAGAAGGCCAGTTTCGTCGGCCCTAATACCCTGGGTCTGATCAGCCCGGGTAAGGCAGTTTTGGGCATGATTGGTGGCCGGGCCGAAAGGGCCAGGGAATGGTTCAAGCCAGGGCCAGTGGGGGTAGCCTCAAGAAGCGGTGGTATGACCTCAGCTATCTCCTATTATTTGACTGAAGCCGGGATAGGGCAATCCACCATCATCCACGTTGGAGGCGATGCAGTGGTCGGACTTTCCCTTCCAGAGGTGGTCGAACTCTTTGAAGCTGACCCTGAAACCAGGGTTATTGTTCTTTTCGGGGAAATCGGCACAACCCAGGAAGAGAGAGTAGCTGATTTGATTGTCAGGGGAAAATGTCGCAAACCGGTGGTCGCCTTCATTGGTGGCCGGGCGGCCAAAGCCGGTACCCGCTTTTCCCATGCTGGAGCCATCATTGAGGGCAGCCGCGGCTCCTATGAAAGTAAGGCCCGGCGGTTAAAAGAAGCTGGAGTCTGCGTGGTCGAAACTGTCGCTGAAATTCCGCTGAAAGTTAGAGAAATACTCGAATCCATTTTATAATCGATATTGAAATTTTCGGGAGGAAAAAATGGCTTCAGAATTACACTGGAAAACAGCCATTACCGATGTCAAACCGAATAAAATCCGACTTCGCGGTCAGGCTATCGACGAACTGATGGGTCGGATAACCTTTTCTCAGGCCATCTATCTTGCTCTGAAGGGCGAGATGCCCTCACCTGAAGTAGGTCAGCTCATTGATGCCATTTTTGTCAGTTCCATTGACCATGGAGCCAGCCCTCCTTCAGCTTTAGCCGCCCGAACAGTAGCCTCGACTGGAGCTGAATTAAATGCGGCTGTGGCAGCCGGTGTTCTGGCCATTTCTCATTATCATGGCGGGGCGATAGAGGAAGGGATGCGCCTTTTCCTCGACATTGCCAGCCGCGCTGAGGCCAGAAAAATTTCAACCCGGGAGGCGGCAGCTGAAATTCTGGAGGAAATGAAAGCTAAAGGCCAGAGAGCCTCGGGCTTCGGTCATCGTCTTCATACTCAGGATCCTCGAACTACCCGACTTTTCCATCTGGCTGAGGAACTTGGTCTCGCCGGCCGTTTTGTTCAGATTGCCCGCGAAGTGGAGGATTTACTGGCCCAGCAAATCGGCAAAAGGCTGCCCATTAATGTTGATGGTGCCATTGCTGCCCTTCTCTGTGACCTTGGCTTCCCCCCTGAACTGGGTAATGCCTTTTTTATCATTGCCCGTGTTCCTGGCCTTGTCGCCCATGTTCATGAGGAAAAGACAAGAATGAAACCCATGAGGAAAATTCACCCGGAAGATTTTGAATATGACGGCCCGGGAAAGGAGGCCTGATGGAAAAAACCATTGAAGCTCTTCTCCCTGAAATCAGACTTATTCAGAGCGATGCTCTGCGGGAAAAAACAATCGAGGTCTGGGAAGAAGCTATCAAGCAGGGTGGCTGGTGCCCTGAAGATCTCCTGAAAATTCCCTTTACCCTGCTCATACCCGGAACAAAAATCAATCTTATTGATCATGTTCGGGCGGTGACCCAGTGTGCCCTGAGGCTGGCTGAAGTGATAACTGAATACTATGCCGGTGAGGTAAAAATAAACATGGATATCCTTTTAGCCGGAGCCCTTCTTCATGATGTGGGCAAACTCCTTGAAATCAGCCGGCAGGAAGATAAGTTTGTTAAAAGTCGCTCGGGCGAGCTTCTCCGTCATCCTTTTTCTGGGGCGGCTCTGGCAGCCCGCTTTGATCTTCCTCTGGAAATCATCCATATAATTGCCGGGCATTCCAAGGAAGGCGACAGCTGGAAAAGAACCGTTGAGGGCATCATCATCCATCACGCTGATTTCGTTAATTTTGACATTTTGAAAGCATAAGGTTGAAGCCATGGGTCAAACGCTAACTGAAAAAATCCTGAGTCTTAAGGCCGGCCGAAAGGTAAAGGCTAACGAAGTAATTACCGTTTCTCCCGATTTCGTTCTGTCCCATGATAACAGTGCTGCCATAATTCAGGAATTCAGGCAGATTGGCCGGGAAAGGGTGGCCCGGCCCGAAAAAATTGTCATTATTCTGGATCATGTGGTTCCAGCAGCTTCTGAAAAACATGCCCTTAATCACAAAATCATCCGGGAATTTGTCGAAGAACAGAAACTGCCTCATTTTTTTGATATTGAAGCTGGTGTCTGCCACCAGGTTTTCTGTGAGCAGGGTTTTGCTCTGCCTGGCCTGCTTATTACCGGCAGTGATTCCCACACCACGACCTACGGCGCCTTCGGCGCCATGGCCATTGGCATTGGCCGGACTGAAACTGCCTCTATCTGGGCGACCGATGAAATCTGGCTCCGTGTGCCTGAAACCATCAGATTTGTTCTGAAAGGAAAGCTTCAGGCTGGCGTCATGAGCAAGGATGTTATTCTTCGCCTTATCGGCGATGTGGGAGCTGAAGGGGCCAATTACAAGGCGGTTGAATTTGCCGGTGAAGCCGTGGCGTCTCTTTCCCTTGATTCGAGAATGGTCATGACTAATATGGCGGCTGAAATGGGGGCCAAAAATGGCTATTTTGAGCCTGATGCTATCTGCCTTGAATGGCTCCGGGGTCGGGCCAGAAGGGAATTTGAACCTGTTTTTTCGGATCCTGATGCTCATTATGAAGCCGTCTATGAATATGATCTTTCCGCTATTTCTCCTCAGGTAGCCTGTCCCCATTCAGTGGATAATGTCCATCCCGTCTCGGAGGTGGCCGGAACTATTTTCCATCAGGCTTTGCTCGGCACCTGTACCAATGGCCGGCTGGAAGATCTGGAAATGGCCGTCAAGATTCTCAAGGGGAAAAAAATCAGCCGTCGCATCCGGATGCTCGTTCTACCTGCTTCCAGGGAGGTTTATCTTGAGGCACTGCGGCGAGGCTGGCTTGAAGTTCTTTATGAAGCTGGGGCAGTTATTCTCAATCCCGGTTGCGGTCCCTGTCTGGGAGCCCATCTTGGCGTTCTGGCTCCGGGGGAGGTAGCCCTTTCGACAGCCAATCGCAATTTCAGGGGCCGTATGGGTAGCCGCGATGCAGCCATTTACCTGGCTTCGCCGGCCACGGTGGCGGCTTCAGCCCTTGAAGGTAAAATAGTTGATCCGAGGAGTTATCTATGAAGGGAAGGGTCTGGAAATACGGTGATAATATCAATACGGATGTCATCTTTCCTGGCAAATATACTTATACTCTAATGCCACCTGAAGAAATGGCCCGGCATGCTCTGGAAGACCTTGATCCTGAATTTGCCTCTCAGGTCAGGCCAGGCGATGTCATTGTCGCCGGTCGCAACTTCGGGTGCGGTAGTTCCCGGGAGCAAGCGGCAGCTTGTTTGAAAGCAGCCGGTATTCAGGCAGTTATTGCCCGTTCCTTTGCCCGCATCTATTTCCGCAATGCCATTAATCTCGGTTTGCCCGTTATCCAGTGCCCGGAAGCCGTTGAGGCTCTCGAAAAGGGCGATGAAATTGAGGTGGATTTGGCTGCGGGCGAAATTCGCAGTGCTAAGGGGAGATTTCATTTTCCGCCCTTTCCTGAATCGGTAGTTGGTATTTTAAAGGCAGGCGGGCTTATTGCTTATACCAGGGAAAAGCTCAGGGAAAAAGGAATTATTTAAATTATAAAAGGAGTCAGAAATGGCTAAATACAAAATTGCTGTTCTTCCAGGAGATGGTATTGGCCGCGATGTCATCGATGCGGCCATGCTTGTCCTCGATAAGCTTGAGCTTGATGCCGAGTATCGCTATGGAGAGATCGGCTGGGAATACTGGTGCCGGGAGGGCAATCCATTGCCCGATCGCACGCTGAAGCTGCTTAGGGAAACGGACGTTTGTCTTTTTGGAGCCATAACTTCCAAGCCCAAGGAAGATGCTGAAAAGGAGCTTGATCCTTCCCTTCAGGGCAAGGGATTGAGCTATTTCAGCCCCATTGTCCGTTTGCGCCAGGAATTTGATTTATACGTTAACCTGAGACCCTGTAAGGCCTATCCTGGCAATCCCCTCAATTATCGGGACAACATTGACCTGGTCATTTTCAGAGAAAATACCGAAGGCATGTATGCTGGAGTTGAATTTTATCCTTTACCGGATAAAGTTAGAGAGGCTCTCCTGATTCACCCCAAAATGGCTCCCTTTAAAGATTTGCCGGCCGAGGATATAGCGCTTTCGACAAGAATAATGACCAGGCATGGATGTACGAGAATTCTGCGCCGGGCCTTTGAATTTGCCCGTAAATATCAGCGTCGCTCGGTAACCCTGGTGGAAAAGCCCAATGTCCTGCGGGAAACAGGTGGCTTCTTCCTGAAACTGGCCCGGGAGATAGCGAAGGAATTTCCCGAGATTGAATTCAGGGAAGCCAACATTGACTCCATGACCATGTGGCTGGTCAAAAATCCCCAGGATTATGATGTGCTGGTGGCGGAAAATCTTTTTGGCGATATTATTTCCGACCTGGCCGGGCAGCTCGTGGGAGGCCTTGGCTTTGCCTGTGCTGGCAATATTGGGGATAATTACGCTATATTTGAACCAGTCCATGGTTCAGCTCCCAAATACGCAGGACAGTATAAGGTAAATCCCACTGCCACGCTTCTGGCCTCAAAAATGATGCTTGAATGGCTGGGAGAAGAGGAGAAAGCCCTTTCCCTGGAAAGGGCCATTGCTTCAGTCATTAAAGAGGGTAAAGTTAGAACCTATGATATGGGCGGAACAGCCTCAACCTTAGATATGGCCAGGGCAGTAGCTGAAAGGCTGGAATAGTTAAAAAAGCCGGAAATTTATCGGCTAAGCAAGTGAAGGGTTTAATCAATATAAAAGGGGAAAGAAATTCTAACATATGGAAGATAAATTTAGTCATGGCTGGCCCAGATAAAAAGAATTTCAGGTGCCGGCCCCAGCCTTTCTTGAAAATGTCTCCTGATTTTTGAGAATAAAAACGGGGAGATAAAATTGGGGCAAACAATAATTGAAAAAATCATCGAACGGCATACTCAGGATGAAGTCAGGCCCGGCCAGATTGTCTGGCTGGAACTTGACCTCAGGACGGCTCGCGATTTTGGCGGGCCCAATGTAGTTAAAAATTATGAGAGGGAATATGATGATGAGCCTGTCGCCGATGCTACCCGAACTTTTTTCACCTTTGACCTCTGTACAACTGGCTGCCTGCTTCGCTATGCCGATAATCAGCAAATCTGCCGTCTCTTTGCTCGCAAGCAAGGTATAAAGGTTTATGATGTTGATTGGGGTATAGGCACTCATGTCTTAATTGAAGAGGGGTTGGCCAGGGCCAATACTACCTGTGTAGGCACTGACAGCCACATGAATCTTCTGGGAGCTGTGGGCTGCTTCGGGCAAGGTATGGGCGATGTGGACATTACTTTTGCCTTTCGCACCGGCCGAACCTGGTTTGAGGTTCCGGAAACAGTGAAAATTAGACTGATTGGCCGGCCTGAACCCTCGGCTTCAGCCAAGGATTTAACCCTCTTCCTGCTGCGACAGCTGGGCACAAAGGTTCTGGCTGAAAAAGCAGCCGAATTCTATGGGCCGGCTGTCGAAGACCTGAGTCTGGCGGGCCGGATAACCCTCTGCAGTATGATTACTGAAATGGCCGGCATTATTGGCTTTATTCCCCGGGCAAATGAAGAAGCCCGCAGAGAAATGGAAAAATTCAGCCGGGAGCCCTGGTTGCCCCTGGAGGCCGACCCTGATGCCATCTATTCTCAGGAAATGGAAATAGATGTCTCTGGACTGACACCTCAGGTAGCCCTGCCTCCCTCACCAGCTAATGTCTATAGCCTAAAGGAGGTTACCGGGAGACCTATTAATTCCGGCTTTATTGGCTCCTGTACCAATGGACGTTTTGAAGACCTGGAAGCAGCGGCTCGAATTCTTAATGGCCGAAGAATCAAACCAGGAGTCATTCTCAAGGTTGTTCCCGCCACGCGCCAGGTCTATGAAGAATGCCTTCAAAAGGGAATAATTGAAATTTTTATCCGCAGCGGCGCCATCGTTCTGAATCCGGGATGCGGCGGATGTGCTGAAGGCCATGCCGGTTTAACCGGAACAGGAGAAGTTCAGGTTAGTACCGGCAATCGCAATTTCCCAGGAAAGCAGGGGAAAGGCGAAATCATTTTGGCCAGCCCTGAAGTTGTGGCTGCATCCTGTCTTGCCGGCTATTTAACCTCTCCGGAGGAAGTCAGATGAAAAAAGAAATAATTAAGGGGCAAGTCTGGGTCCTGCTGGATGATCAGGGACGGTTGATTGAAGACATAGATACTGACCAGATTTATCACAATGCCTATCTTCATATTACTGAGATTTCTCAGATGGGTCAGTATGCCCTGGGGAATTTGAAGGGATATGAGGATTTTCCTTCCAGGGCTAAGGAGGGTGATATCATTATTGCTGGCCGAAATTTCGGTGCGGGCTCATCCAGGCAGCAGGCCGTGGATTGCTTTCTGGCTCTGAAGATTGGAGCTATCCTGGCCCCTTCTTTTTCTCCCATCTACTGGCGAAATGCCGTCAATTCCGGTCTGGCTATCCTGAGATGTCCCGGCCTCGTTGAGCTGGTTTCGGGTCAGAGTCTTCAAACTGGTGATATCCTGGAAATTAATGTTCAATCCGGTGAGGCCAGAAATTTAACCAGACAAATAAATTTTTCTTTTGAACCCATGAACGCCGTTCAATTAGCCATATATCGGGCTGGAAACCTTTTTGCCTATGGCCGGGAAATTGCCGGTTCGAGGCAGAAATGAAAATTCTGGCCTTGGATACTACTTCTCCCCAGGGCTCGGTGGCTCTGCTGGAAGATAATGATCTTTTAGGGGAAATTACCTTAGCTGGTGCCGGTTCACCCAGCCAGTATTTACTGAAAGCCATTGATTTTCTCCTCCATCAATTTTCCCTGAGCCTGAAGGATGTAGAAGGCTTTGCTGTGGCTGCCGGCCCCGGCTCTTTCACTGGCATCCGGGTCGGACTGAGTACAGTTAAAGCCTTCGGCCTGGCTTCAGGAAAACCTATAGCGCCGATCTCAGGTATTAAAGCCCTGGCTTACAAGGTTATTTTCACCGAGGGATCGCCCGTGGCGGTAATGATGGATGCCCGTAAAGGAGAAGTTTTTGCCGCTCTGATTGATAAAGGTGAAAATGGTGGCTTGATTGAACTTGTCAGCGAAGGAGCCTATAAACCCCAGGATTTTCTCAACCTGCTTCCAGAGAAAAAGACATACTTTATCGGAAGCGGAGTCAAAGTCTATTATCAGCGGGTCATAAATACTCTGGCAGAAAGAGCTATTTTCAGCCATCGCTCTCTCTTTATAGCATATGAAGTGGGCCTTCTCGGCTGGCTAAAAATAAGAGAAGGAAAAGGCCTGAGCCCGGAAAAGGTGGAGCCAATCTATTACCGGCCATCCCAGGCCGAGGAAAAATGGTCATTGAGAAAGAATCAAAAGAAAAATTCATAATCCGCCGCATGGAGGAAAGGGATCTACCCGCGGTTTTGGCCATCGAAAGAGTTTCTTTTCCCAATCCCTGGCATGAAAGCACCTTTCGCGGGGAAATTCAGAATCGGTCGATTTCTTATCCCTGGGTCATTGTCCGTGAGCCAGGAGACCAGGTTGTTGGCTATGTTATTTTCTGGAAGATAGGTGAGGAAGTCCAGGTTAATAACATTGCTGTTCATCCTGATTTTAGGCGTCGTGGTCTCGGGGAAGCCCTTCTCCGAAAGGTCATTTCCTGGGTCAAGCAACAGGGAGCTCAATATATCACCCTGGAAGTAAGACAATCCAATCGGGCGGCCCAGGCTCTTTATTTCAAGCTGGGCTTTAAACCTGTGGGTATCAGGCGATTCTATTATTCCAATCCGGTCGAAGACGCCCTGGTGATGATGCTGGATCTGGGCTCATAAAAAACGCGGACAAGACAGAGGCCCCTGGCTGGCGCTACAGGCCCGGCCCGGGGTCTTTCCGGTTCAAAAAATTTTTCAATATCTTCGGGATTTAAACGTCTTCGGCCGACTTCAAGCAATGTCCCCACGATGGTTCGAACCATGTATCTTAGAAATCCATCTGCCTCTACCCGGTAAATAATGAGGGAGCCCCGTTTTTTAATCTCGGAACGATAGATACGTCTCACTGAATAACGAGTCGGGGCGGGAGTGAAGGCACTGAAATCAGCCTCCCGGACAAAAAGCCTGGCTGCCTGCTGCATTTTTTCAATATCGAGAGGATAGGGCCAGGGTAGAACATAGCGAAAGAGAAATGGACTGATCAGATGAGAATTAATAATTCGATACTCGTAGATTTTGGAGAAAGCAGAGCGGCGGGCATGAAAATAATCCGGAACGCGGCGCAGGGAAATAACCCGGACATCCCAGGGAAGAACAACATTAAGAGCCCGCAAAAGCTCGTCATCCTCAAGAGAGAGGCTGGCGCGGAAATGAGCTACCTGGCCTCGGGCATGGACACCCGCATCGGTTCGGCCGGCGGCCGTCAGGGTGATTTTCTGGCCGGTAATCTGCTCCAGAGCCCCTTCCACCACCCCCTGAACTGTCCTGGCCTCCTTCTGACGCTGCCAGCCGTGAAAATCAGTGCCATCATAACTGAGAATAAGCTTGTAAGTCGGCATTTTTAAGCCAGGGCCAGCTCACAGGCTTCTTCTGGCGTTCTTGCCTGAATGACACCAGGAATATCCCAGCTATCGAGAGAGATAATTTTTTTGCCATAAAGGCGGCCGAAGGCAATTTCGCTCAGGGTGCCATATTCGCCGCCGATAGCAATAAGAACATCACTGTTCATGGCCACCAGGGCATTGCGGGCGTGACCAATACCGGTTGCAATCGCAATATCAATATAGGGATTGGCTTGCCCGTAGTCCGGGCCGGGAAGAATGCCTACCGTCAGACCACCGGCTTCTTTTGCACCTCGAGCCGCTGCTTCCATCACTCCACCCAAGCCGCCACAGATAATGAGGCTGCCTTTACTGGCCACCTGATAGCCCACCCTGTAGGCCAGCTCAAGGTGATGGGATTGAGGCCGGCTGCCACCAATAATGCCCACCCGTTTAATATTTCTCAGTTCGACCATATTCAATCTGTATTTAACACATAAGAGGCTTGGATTCAATCGGAAGGAGGGCTTTCTGAATGAACTTAAAAGTCGAGACAAGAGGTAAAGCTTCAGCTTTTTCCTGATTTAGCCAAACTTTAAGGCTCCTTTCCGTCGAAATAAGAGGAGACTTACCTTGCGAGAAAAAGAAAGAA
>Ga0197143_1002239_pt1 | contig 14617 bp, 15 predicted proteins | sample GBS70_MetaG_FD_148603 | JGI IMG/M metagenome (GOLD analysis project Ga0197143, IMG submission 148603) | Sediment microbial communities from Great Boiling Springs, Gerlach, Nevada, United States - GBS 70_MetaG | ecosystem: Environmental > Aquatic > Thermal springs > Hot (42-90C) > Sediment...
TTAGACAGATGTGCGGGAGTTTTTCAAGGAGTTCTGGAGAAAGAATAAAGGCAAAAATGAGGATTGATAAAGGTATAAAAATCCTCCCGTTCAAACTATATATAAAAATCTCCCATTGAAAAAAGTGAGAAAAGAAAAGCCATAAACCAGATAATTCCTCCAAGAATCATAAGTCCTATGAGCAAATAGGCAACCCATTCTTTCCCTTCTCTTCCTGCTGGAAGATTCCCGTCAACATCCTTGAGTTTATTGAATGCTATGAGAAGAAAATCTATCAACCACCATATTCCGCATCCACCAAGAGTAACTAATTTGAGAATTCCCAATCCGATATATCCGAGATAAAACCTGTCAATTCCAAGGCTTCCAAGAAAATAAGAGAAAAGGACTGCTGCCACCCAGTCTTTCTTTTTAGGTTCTGAAACCGCTGGAGGCGGGACCCATGATACAGGATGTCCACAGTACTTACAAAATTTTGCTTCTGCCTCTATTTCCTTTCCGCAGTTTGAACAAAACATAATGACACCTTTATCTCCATTTTAACTCAAAAATTCATAGAATCAAGAAAAATCTTTTCAAATTCTTCATTCATCGCGAGTTCAACGGTCTTTAGTTTTGAAATTATATTATCAGCCTCATCTCTCGCCCGTTCAAAATCTCTTAGGAAAAGAATGGCTCCATTCAACGCGGAATTCTCTACGAATTTTATATCTCCCCTGAAACCATCGGGAATGAAGCCACATCTCAAGAACGAGTCCCTGTTTATATTGCGCCCAAATCCACCTGTTAGAATTATTTCTTCTACCTCCTCAATTTTTATTCCGGATTCTTTTAACAAAATTTTAACCGCAGATTGAAGGGCAGATTTAGCAAGTTGAAACTGTCTGATGTCCTTTTGCGTTATGAACACATCCCCTGATAAATAAAAAATCCTTTTGTCTTTATCAAAATTTTTGTCAAAGGGTGAAGGAATTCTTTCAGAAAATTTCCCATCGCTTTCAATTATTCCATATTTTAGCATCTCGCTCACAGCATCTATGAATCCACTTCCGCATATTCCGATTGGTTTATCCCCTATTACTTTAAACTGAATACCATTTTCAAACCATACCCTTTCTATTGCTCCGTCCTCTGCCCTCATTCCGCACGATAAACCTGCCCCTTCAAAAACAGGACCCGCTGGAACAGAACAGGCAATAAAGCCTTTTCTATCATTAAGCACTATCTCTCCGTTTGTTCCGATGTCAAGATATAATGACGGTTTCCTTTTCCTGTGAAATTCTGAAAATAGAAGCCCTGCAATTACATCAGCCCCTATGAACCCTGATGGGAAGGGAGGAATGTAGATGTCCGACGAAAGAAGGAAAATATCTACCGAACGAATATCAACTTTTGCTCCGCCTTTGAATTCTGAAATATACGGAAAAACACCAAGGGGAGAGGGGTCAATTCCAAGAAATATGTGGAGCATTGCTGGATTTCCAACCACGACCACTGATTTTATTTTGTCCTCTTTTAAGTTGAAGGTACTTAAAAAAATTTTTACTATTTTCTCCATATCCTTAGCGAGCATTTCTTTAAAAATTCTGAGTTTACCCTCGGTGGTAGCACGATAAATTCTGGTGATGATATCCGCTCCGAAAATTCTTTGAGGATTTCCAGTGGATGCAAAAGCAAAAATCTCTCCCTTCAATAAGGAAAGCGCAGACAGAATCGTGGTCGTTCCTATATCAAAAACTATCCCGAATTCTCCTTCTGCTTCCTTATTCTCACGGACTATTTTCAGGTTAGGTTTATCCTCTTTTATTTCCAGCGAAAGATCCCCTTCAACCTTTGATGCGCATGAAAGGAGGTCTTTTCCGTCCACCCGGACTGTGCACTTTCCACAAATTCCAAGCCCTCCACAGGGAGAATCAATATATATCTGGTTTTTTGTAAGAGCATCAAGAATAGATTCTCCTTCTTCTGCATCAATTTCTATTCCTAGATTTTTTACGAACAATTTAGCCATTTAGGATTTCATTAAAATTATTGAATCACTATACCTTCGCCTTCAATCTCCTCAAGGAGTTTTTTGAAATTAGGGTCAATCTGAACCTGTCTATCAATTTCATCCAGCTGTCCCTTTGCCTTCCTTTCAATCTCATCAAGGTTGATAGAAAAATTAATTCTTTTGCTCAGGAATTCCAATGCGAAACGGATTGCAGGATAATAGATGACATGTGGAAGATACACAGGAACACTGAACCAGAATGTTGTTGCTTCAAGGTTTCTTTTCTTACTTTCATAGATCAGGAAACTATGAATAGAGCCAGGACCGTGATAATTTACAAGTCCATAATTTATTTCCTCTCTCATGGGTTCCTTATTCGTAACTATTGAAACCCTTTGCGGCTTTCTGTGAGAAACCCTGTCATACATGCTTCCAATCGTAAAAACCATATTTACTCCGTTTGCCTCCAATATACTGAAAACCTCTTCCACATACTCCGACCATCTGAGGTCGGGCTCAAATCCAAGCGAAATTATAAGTCCTTCCTTTTCGCACAAGAAAAAATTTGTCAAGGGTTCTCTAAAATCCTTTATTAAACCGCCATCAATTAAAAAATATGGGCGGGTAATGGTCATAACATTATATCCCTTGATCTCTTTAATCAATCTGGAAGTCAGATTGCTCAGTATGTGCCTAACAGTCTCGGTTGAGACCCTTCCTGCATCAGACCATCCATAAAAACCAGCCATGTAAATCATGATTTAATTATAACCTTATCCTATACTCGGGTCAAGTTATTGTATGAAAGCGGATAAGTTAACCAGAATTGAAAATGCACATTTGTTTTTCTCATATTTTTATGGTATAATAGATTATGCTTTTTGATTATCACACCCATACCATTTTCAGCGACGGAGAACTCCTTCCTTCTGAACTGTTAAGAAGGTATGAAGAGAAAAACTATCAAGCTGTAGCAATTACTGACCATGCGGACACATCAAATTTTGAATTTATTATTTCATCAATCATCAAGGTCTGTGAGGATATAACAAGGGAGACAGAAATAATAGCAATTCCCGGAATTGAATTTACACATGTCCCTCCAAGAATGATAGAAAGCCTTGTCAGTAAAGCGAGAGGGTTGGGAGCCAAACTTATAGTTCTTCACGGAGAAACCCCTGTTGAACCTGTTCCAGAAAAAACCAATTTTTATGGTGTGAGGGCAGGTATAGATATTCTTGCCCATCCTGGCTTTATAGATGAAGACACACTAAAAACAGCGGTAGAAATGGGAGTGCTTCTTGAGATATCCTCAAGGAGGGGGCATTCCATGGCAAATGGCCATGTCCTAAAACTTGCGAGAAATTACGGACTTCCCGTTGTTATAAACTCAGATGCCCATTCTCCATCAGATATAATGGATGAAGATAGATGGAAAAAATTTGTGTTCGGGCTCGGTATTTCAGATGAGGAATTGAAAATAATTTATACCAATCAAATCTCTATTTTAAAAAGGATGAGGTGATGTCATGAAGGTTAAATGCCCTTCCTGCGGAGCACTTTATATCCATAGTGATAAGTTCATTAAAGAGCATGAGGGAAAGGTTCAGTGTTTTAAATGTAAATCCTACCTTACAATTACTGAATCAGGAGTTGTTGTGGCTGAGGCACAGGAAAAAAAAGAAGAAGATGTTCCTGATTTTGTTCGTTCGCTTTCAGATAGAGGAAAGGAAAGGTTCAGAAGATACCTTACAGACCCTTCGTTTAAGGAACATGTCCTCCTTGCAGAGGAACTCATAAATGTGGGTGCAATTCCTCTTGCTGAAGAGATAACGAACTTCATATTAAAAACAGAGCCGAGGTCTATATCAGGAAGGGCTTTGAGCATCCGATGTCTTCTTGCCTCCGGAAAGAGGGAAGAAGCATTTAAATTTGTTGAAGAAATTGAAAAGTTTGCTGAGGGCAATCCCATCATTTTAAGAGCTCTGATTGATTTTTACATAGAAACCGAGCCTGAAAAGGCTTTGAAATACCTTGAGTTATATAAAGAAGAAAGACCAGACGATTTAAGCGTAAAGGAACTTGAAGGAAGGTTAAAAGAATCGGTCGAAGCTGTGGAGAAAAAAAGTGAGGAGGAGTTGGTTTCTTCTGAACCTGCTGTTGAAGAAGAGATGGTAATAGAAAGGACACATTATGAGGAGGGAGAGGAAATTTCCGAGCAAACTTTTGAACAGGAAGAAGAAACTATTGAAGAAGAAAAAGTAGAGGAGATGGCTGAAGAAGTTTCTTTTGACAAGGAGGGAATGCACCTTGAAGAAGGGGGCACAGAAGAAATAAGTAAAGAAGAAATTATTGAAAGAGAGGAGATGGTGATAGAAAGAACACAGTATGAGGAGGAAATCTCCGGGGGAACTTCTGAACAGGAAGGAATGCCCTTTGAGGGGGTAACAGAGGAAATAAGTGAAAAAGAAGAAGAGGAAATTATTGAGGGAGTAGAGTTTGAAGCGGAATCTGCACCTCCTGATGAAGCCGAAGAAACCACCCCAAAAATTGAGGAGGAACTTAAGGATGAGACAGATTTCAGCAGTATTATAGAAGAAGCAGAACTCATGAAGGTTGAAAAGAAGGAAGAAGAAATAGGAGAGGAATTGCTTGAGGAACTCGTCTATGACGAGACAGAACTTGTATTGGAAACAGGGCTTCCTGAAATAGAAGAAAAGAAGAAACCCAGATTACTTCCTTATATAATCGGTGGCATGGGCGGGGTCCTTCTCCTTTTTCTCGCAGTATCTCTCTTTTACATCTTTAAATACGAAGTGGGAGGGGATGTGAAGACAGCAACTCCATCAAAAATTATTGCTTTAAGCAAGGGCTTCTTTTCCCTGTCTAAAAAAGAGGAGTTATCAAAGGAAAGCTTTGAGAAGGCAATAAAAGCCTTTATTGAGGGAAAAGAGGAAGAAGCACAGAATTTCTTCAAAACATCCGCTTTTTATAATCCAAAAAACCCGGATGCTCTCTCACTCTTTGTGTGTTTTCTAACAAGAAAAGGGGAAGCAAGTGCAGAAATGGTGAAATCTTTTCTCAAGAGGGCTGAGGAACTGGGCGGCGGTAAATATCTTGATGTGAGCAGAGGCTGTATTGAACTTTCTCATGGGAAGGCTGACTCCGCCTTTGAAAAATTTAAAAATGCGATAACTAACCAGCCTGACCTTGAGATGCCTTACCATTTTTTGATTGAATCCTTCGCAAAACTTTCGGTTAAACCCCATGAAGAATTTCAGAAGATTATAAATGCCCTTCCATTCAGCGGAAAATCTGCAGCAGTTATATACTGGAAAACAGCAGAGGTTTACACGGAATTGGACGCGGATATAGCCACCAGGTATTTTGAACTTGCTTTAAAATCTGCAGAACTCCCTGAAATAAAAATTTCTTTTGCTAAATTTTTTCTGGAGAAAAAGTCAGATTATATCTCAGCAAAGGAAATCCTTGAGAGCCTCACGAGCGAGAAGAACATTTCTGCTTCACTTCTTTCATCTGTTTATCTTATATTAGGGAGGTCTTATTATCTCGCGGGAGACCTTGACAGTTCGTCAGAGGCGTTTAAAAAAGCATATGAAGTAAATCCCGATGATATTACCCCCTTATACGAAGCAGTTAAAATTCTAATATCAAGACATAGATTTGACGAGGCAAGAGCTCTCCTCGTGGAAAAGGTTTCTAAAAAGGCAGGGCTCTCTCCTGAATTCTATTATTTCATGGGCAAGTGTGATTTTGAACAGAGGCGGTTCTTCTCCGCGGTTGAAAATTTCAAAAAGGCAGCCTCTTTAAAAAAAGAAGGTGAATATCTACTTTCTCTTGCTGAGGCGTATCTCGCTTCGGATGAAGTTAAACTGGCAGAGGAAACCCTCAAGGAATTTCTCACAAAATCTCCTGATGATATAAGGGCGAAAATTATTCTTGTGAAAATACTGGTGGAAAAGGGAGAAATAGAAGAGGGTGAAAAGATAGCTGACAAAATAATAACGGATTTTCCAAAAAATGGGAGCGGATATTTTGCAAAGGCAATTGTTCTGAAAAAGCTGAAGAAATACGAAGAGGCAGAAAGATATATCAATAAAGCGCTTTCTATTGAGCCAAATCCAAATTACGCCTTACTCGCTGCAGAATTAAATATGCTTATGAAAAAATATGAAGGAATGATAAAATTTGCTTCCATAGCGCTGAGCATTAATCCACAGGACCCAAGAGGGTATATATTAAGAGCTAATGCGTATGAAGCAAAAGGAGAACTTGAAAAAGCAATCGGTGAATACACAAAAGCTCTCTCTTTCAATCCCTCGGATGTGGAAACAAGCATTCATTTCGTAGAAATACTCCTTTTCTTGAAAAGATACGATGAGGCTTTGAGGGTGGCTGAAAAAGTTATGGAAATTTCGCCAAACGATTACAGGGTGCTTTATCAAATCGGAAATATATATTATTTCAAAAAGGATACAGAAAAATCTGCGGTTTACATGGCAAGGGTAATAGGTTTAAAGCCGGATTTTGCCGGTGCCCATTATTTTCTGGGGCTGATATATCTGGAAAGGGGGATTCTTAACAAGGCTGAAGAAGAACTTTATTATGCGGTAAAATATGAGGAAAAGAACCCTCTTTATCTATATACACTATCAAAGGTTCTATTCCTTGAGAAGAAAGTCTTTGATGCATTGGAAAAGGTGGAAAGGGCTCTGGAGTTTTCTCCCAATTACACCGATGCGTGGGTTCTAAAGGGAAAGATAAAGGCTTTTCTCGGTTCCTACTCAGAGGCCAAGGAATGCTTCAAAAAGGCTGTAGAATTAGATAGAAAAACAGTTGATGGGTGGATCGGGCTTTCAGATGTGGCAAAGGCGGAAGGTAATAAAAAAGCTGCCTACTCCTATCTTGAATTTGCCGAGAAAATTAATCCGGCTCCCTCTCTCTTAATTGCTAAGGGAAAACTCCTTCTGGATGATGGAAATCTGAAAGCAGCTCTTGAGTATTTTGAAAGAGCAATAAAACTTTCTCCCTCAGACCCGGTCCCCTATTTCTACGCAGGATTGATATACAAAAAAACAGGCTTTAAGGATAAAGCGAGGGAGATGTTTGAGAAAGCGGTCAACAATGGTTTATCCGGAGAGGAAAGGGTTCAGCTAAATAAAGAGATTTCAAACTGGTAATGAGAGCAGTTATTATGCGTGTAAACGGAGCATCAGTTGAGGTGGATGGAGTTGAAATCTCATCTATAAAAAAGGGACTCCTCATCCTTCTGGGAATTGGAAAAGAAGATACACGGGAGGATGTAATAAAAATCGCCAAAAAAATTCCATCTATAAAAATTTTCAAAAACGATGAGCAGGAATTTTCAGCCTCCGTTGAGGATATAAATGGAGAAGTTCTTGTAGTTTCTCAGTTTACCCTTTACGGAAGCCTTTCAAAAGGGAGAAAACCTTCCTTTGATGCTTCTGCCAAAAGGGAACCGGCAGAAGGTCTTTACAGAGAGTTCATTTCTGAGCTTAAATCAAAAGGATTAACTGTCAAAGAAGGAAGATTTGGGGCTCACATGCATCTACTCATTGAAAACGATGGTCCTGTAACTTTTATTATTGATACAAAAAATCCATAAGATATGAGATATCTTTCTTTTTCTTCTCATCTGAAAAAAATCTTTGGAAGAAGGGTAACAAGAATCCCTGTTGACGCGGGATTTACCTGTCCGAATAGGGATGGAAAAAAGGGAACAGGTGGATGTATTTATTGCAATAACCTCGCATTTACAGGAAAGACAGCGGAGAGAGGACTACCTGTTGAAGAACAGGTCAGAAATGCGATAAGAAATAGAGATGAACTCTTTCTTGTTTATTTCCAGCCCTACACCAATACCTATTCCTCCCCTTCCATTCTTGAAAAAGTATTTACAGATGTCCTAAAAATAAAAAATGTTATTGGAATAGCAATAGGGACCAGACCCGATTGCATTGATGACGAAATTCTAAAGGTCATTGAAAAATTGAACAGGATGACTTACCTCTGGGTTGAACTTGGACTCCAGAGTGCCTCTGATAAAACACTTGAGTTCATAAACAGGGGACATACCGTAAGAGATTTTATAGACTGCGTTGAGAGATTGAAAAAGATTGGAGTGAAGACCTGCGCTCACATAATAATTGGATTGCCGGGAGAAGGACATGAGGATTTCTTAAGAACCGGAGCCCTTCTTTCAGAACTTCGTATAGAAGGAATAAAATTCCACAACATACAGGTTTTAAAAGATACAAGACTTGAGGAGATTTACAAAAAAGGTGACTTCAAACCCATTGAGATGGAAGAATATGTAAACTCGGTCGTTGATATTCTTGAAATTTTACCGGAAACCACAGTAATTCATCGCCTTGCCGGAGAAGCAGATTCAAAATTTCTTATTGCTCCAGAATGGGCTTTTTCAAAATGGAAAATTATATCGGAAATCAAAAAGGAACTTGAAAAAAGGGATACACGGCAGGGAAAAAAGTTGGGTGTGTTTCACGCCTTAATATAAAACTTTTTCCCTTCAACAATTATGAAATATCCCTCAGGGTCCTGGCGTATATGTTCAGCAATCTGATAATAAGCGGGTCTCGAAAATCTTGCTTTAGCATCTTCCTTTATCTTACAGTAAAGGACATTCTCTCTCCCCACCTCGAGCGTAGAAGGGTTAAGAACCTCTGTGGTGCCATCGTTCAAAAGCAGAAGAAATTTTCCGTTTTTATGGAGCACCTGTTTCACAATGTAAGGTGTATCCTCCACCTCAATAGGAATTTTTTCATTTTTTATTTTCAGGTAGTATCCTGTATTTTCTTTCACAATCGCTCTGGTAAGAAAAAGTGATATTCTTTCGTGCTTCACTGGCTCATTGTTTATAAACCAGTTTCCGTTTTTATCAATTTTTACCGAAATCTCTATCATTCACCCTTTAACAAAATGCCATACCTTTTCATTTTGTAATAAAAGGTTGTCCTTTTAATTCCAAGCATTTCCGCTGCTCTGGATATGTTGAACCCTGCTCTTTCAAGTGCATCTTCTATAGCCCTTTTTTCAATAGACTGTATTGAGGATTTAAGCGATGTGGGAGGTGATTGACCTTCTCTCATTTCTGATGTAAGAAGAATATCCTCCCGTCTTATAATTGGTTCCTCACCGAGAACTATTGCTCTCTCTATAACATTTTCCAGCTCCCTCACATTTCCCGGCCAATCGTAGTTTAACAACATATTAAGTGCACCTTCTTCAATATCTTCAAATTTCCTGTTCATAAGTTTATTATATTTTTTTATAAAATGATGAACAAGGAGAGGGATATCGCTTTTTCTTTCTCTGAGAGGTGGAACATAAATGGTAATGACATTGAGTCTGTAAAAAAGGTCCTCTCTAAATTTTCTTTCTTTTATTGCCTCTTCCAGGTTTTTGTTTGTGGCAGAAATTATCCTTATATCAACCCTTACCGGCCTGGTCCCCCCTACCCTTAAAAACTCCTTTTCCTGAAGAACCCTCAGAAGTTTAGCCTGAATGGCAAGGCTTATATCCCCTATTTCGTCAAGAAAAATCGTCCCTCCATCTGCAAGTTCAAGCAATCCCCTTTTTGTAGAATAAGCCCCTGTGAATGCCCCTTTTTCGTAGCCAAAGAGCTCGCTCTCAAGGAGGGTTTCTGGAATTGCTGCACAGCTTACCTTGATGAAAGTCCTTTTGTTCCTGTCAGAAAGCTCGTGAATTTTCTTGGCAATTAATTCCTTCCCAACCCCGCTTTCCCCTCTTATTAAAACAGATGCCATGGAGTTCGCAACCTTTTTTACAGTATTTAAAACATTTCTTATTTGTGGGTCTTCACCTACAAAGATATCTTCCATCTTTTCCTGAAGTTCTCTTCTCAAAATTATGTTCTCCCTCATTAACTGTTCCTTTAAGCGGAGATTTTCAAGAGCCACTGCTATCTGGGAAGAAAGAATTGTGATATATTCCTCGTCTTCTCTGGTAAAACATCCGTGTTTCTTATTCAATGCCTCAACCGCTCCTATAATCCTGCCATCTCTTGAAAAAATCGGAGCGCACAATATAGTTTTCGTTCTATATCCTGTCAGTTTGTCTATTTCTTGATTGAACCTCTTATCCCTGTAAGCATCCTCTACATTTAGAAGTTTTCCCTTCTCTATCACCCATCCAACTATTCCTTTTCCTTTGGGCAATCTTATTTCGCTTATCTCAGCATCCTGTGCCACCTTTGACCATATTTCATCTTTATCAGGGTCAACGAGAAAAAGGGAGCTTCTATCAGCATCCAGAATGTTGCTCGTTTCATAGATTGCAATCTCAAGAAATTTTTCTATGTCATCTTCATATCCCAGTCTTTTGGCAACTCCCAAAATTTTGTATAGTTTATCTATTTTTTCTGTGTAACTTCTTTCTGCTTTCATTTTCCATAATTATATTGTAAAAAGAAACCATCTTCAATAACATTTGCTTTCTTATGATTTTTCTTTTATAATTAAAAAACTAAAAAGGAGGTGAAATATGGCAGAGGTCAAAAAAGAGGAAGTAGGCGTAGTAGAAGGGTATTTTTCAAAAATCGGGGTTGCGGCTGTGAACATTACAAATGGCGTGTTAAAAGTTGGAGATAAAATTCATATTAAAGGGAGCACAACGGATTTTGAGCAGATTGTTGAATCAATACAGATTGAGAAACAAAATGTGGAAATGGCAAAGCCCGGAGACAAAATTGGTATAAAAGTAAAGGACAGGGTTAGACCTAAGGATAGGGTTTATAAGGTGATTCAAGAATAATTCGTGCAATCACAAAGCAAAACTGCTTCAAAAATTCACATAAAAGCCCTTTTGAAATCACTGGATGAATTTTTTACAAATATAAGAAAGGCGAGGGAAGAAGAAAAAAAGCTCAAGAAAACTTTCTATTCATCAATGAAGGAAGAAGTGGAGCATATAATTAGTCATTATCTTTTAAACGATGAAAAGATTGAGGAGGAAACGAAAAGAAATTTAGAAGAAGTTGAAAACAGGTGGAAGGAAATTGAAAGGGAAATAATGGGTGTTATTATAATTGTTACAAAGGACCCAGTATATTTCTGGAAGAAAAATAAAATGTGGAGAAGGCGGAGAAATATACTTCTTGCTGAAGACATTGATGAAGCTATAGAATTGTGCATGAAGATGAAAAATCTTGATACAAATCCCTTCGGAAAACCTGTAAATGCTATCATTCTTGACCCATCTGTGGTTGAAAAACTGGATGACCTTCAAAGGTTGAAAGAGATAATGGAAAAAGAAAAAATAATTGAAGATATATTTGTAGAATGAAAAGAGAACCAAGACAAATAATCGCACTTATAACTCTCGCCATATTTGTGTTTGGAATCACAATTATTGCTCTCTACATCCTTAAACCGTTCTATTCACCTGCCATTTTTGCAGTTGCTATCGCGATCTCCCTTAATCCATTGAGAAAACTCCTGCTCAAGATATTAAAGGGGTGGGAAAGGCTCACTGCCTTTTTAATCACCCTTTTTGTGTTTGGGGTAATGATTGGAATTCTTCTCCCAATCTCCATCACTCTAATAAATGAATCCAGGAGCCTTTATCTTTCCGTAAGAGAAAATTTTGATGAAAGAGGGGACCTGTGGACAGATAAGCTCGAGGACCTTTTCTCCTTGCTTCCAGAAGAAGGAAAAGCTTTCGTCTATTCCCTCATCATGAAAATGGCTGATTACATAAAAAATATCTCAAAGGCGTTTTTGGGATTTACCTTTTCTTTAATAAGAGGAACATTTTCTCTCGCTTTTAAATTTTTTATGTTTTTTATATTTATATTCTTTTTTGTAAAAGATGGCGAAAAAATTGTAAAATTTATATTTGATTATCTTCCTCTTGATGAAGAGATTAAAAAAGGAATAAGGGATAGGCTTACCAGAACATTTTCATCGGTTTTTCTCGGAACCTTTACCACTGCTTTTGTTCAAGGAATTTTAGCGGGAATTGGGTTTTTAATTTTAAGCGTTCCTTATCCCGCTATTCTTGGAGTTGTGGCGGGTATGTGCTCCATAATCCCCTTCGGGGGCACGGCTCTTGTATGGATACCGGCAGCAATTTACCTCTTTCTCAAGGGGGAGATATTGAGGGGCATTTTTCAACTTCTCTGGGGAAGTTTGATAGTAAGCACTATAGACAATTTTTTGAAACCCCTCATAATAGGTAAGGAAATGAGAATATCTTTTCTATGGATGTTTCTATTTATCCTCGGCGGGATAAAAATTTTTGGGGTTACAGGGATATTCCTTGGTCCAATTGTTCTTTCTCTTCTCAAAGTCGCCGGCGAATCCATCGCACAAAAGCCTTAAGTTGCTTCATAATGGAGGTTTTTGTATATTTTTCTTATGGCAGTTGCTTTTGTAACAGGAGCAACAGGTTTTATCGGTTCAAACCTTACAAGAACCCTGATAGAAAAAGGTTATGAAGTAAAGATACTTTTGAGAAAAAAGGCAGTTACGAAGAATGTTCAGGGATTGCCAGTAGAGATATTTTACGGCGATATACTTGACACTCACTCTCTTTTAAAAGCAATGAAGGGAGCAGATTATGTGTTTCATGTAGCAGCCCTTTTTACATTCTGGTATCCGAGCAGGGATTTTATATATAAGGTGAATGTTGAAGGGACAAAAAATGTTATGGAATGTGCGATGAAAACAGGGGTTAAAAGAGTAATATATACATCCACAGCATTGACTTGCGGGGCCGGGAAAAACCTCTACGACACTGTTGACGAAAATCATCCGTTTAACCTTCACCATCTCGGAGACCCGTATACCAACTCAAAATTTTACGCTGAAAAACTTGCTAAGGAATTCGCCGATAAAGGTCTGGATGTAGTGATAGTGAATCCAACTGCTCCGCTTGGTATGGGGGATGTGAGACCAACTCCAACCGGTCTTCTCTTCCTCAAATTTTTGAATGGAGAGCTTCCGGGATACATGGAAGGTGGTGGAAATTTTGTGAATGTAAAAGATGTAGCAGAGGGACACATTCTCGCTCTTGAAAAGGGAAAAAGGGGTGAAAAATATATTCTCGGTGGAGAGAACATGACATTGAGGGAGTTTCTCACAAGGGTGGCAAAAATAGCAGGGATTTCTCCACCGAGGTTCAAAATTCCTTATCCCATTGCATGGCTTTTTGCCCTTTATTCGGAAGGAAAAGCCCTTTTTGATAAGGAAAATCCTCCGCTCCTTACCCGTTCTGTATTGAGAGGTTCAGGATATTATTTATATGTTAAATGCGAAAAAGCAAGTAAAGAATTAGGCTATAACCCTTCGCCAATTGATTCTGGAATAAGGGAGGAAATATCCTGGTTTCTGAGAAATGAGTACATAAAAGAAAAAATGGAGAGGTATCTGAAATTAAGAGGATTCTGAAAAACCTTTTAAACTCAATAATGCCCTCTCTTTGCTCTCTGTGTGGTGAAATGATAGAAGAATCACCTCATATATGTAAAAAGGGAGATTACCTTTACAATTCTCCATATTGTTTAAAATGTGCAAAACCCTATGGAAGTTCAGAGGGTGAAGGATGGCTGTGTTCGGAATGTATGAGAAGGAACAGATACTTTACAAAGGTATTTTCTGCCTTTCTTTACAGGGGAGAAGTAAGAAGAAAACTCCTTGAATTCAAGTATATGAAGAGGATGAGTGGGATGAAAAACCTCTGCCATGTCCTTGCAACCAAAATCTCAAAACATCCATATCTTCCTGATGTGCTCATTCCGGTTCCCATGTCAAAGAAAAGACTGATAAAAAGAGGCTTTAATCAGAGCGTCCTCATAGCAAAAAGCGTCTCAAAATTTTTGAATATCCCGATTGACTACGATATCTTGATAAGAATTGAAGATACACCCCCTCTTTACTCCCTCAGTAGAAACGAAAGATTTTCGGTTTTGAAAAACGCCTTCGCCCTTACAAAAAAACCTTTTTATAAAAGTATATGCATAATTGATGACATAATGACAAGCGGAGCAACTATAGAAGCCTGTGCAAGAATTTTCGTAAAAAATGGGATTAAAGAGGTTTATGCAGGTGTTATTGCGAGGGATTAAAGCCTTTTTTTTCTTTTAAACCTCTTTTCCAATTCTTCCTTCTTCTCTTCCTCGGTTTTACACTTTATGCACATGGTTGTTACAGGCCTCAACTTTAATCTGTTCACATCTATTTCTTCTCCGCATATTTCGCATATACCATATCTTCCTTCTTCTATCCTTTTTAATGCATCCTCAACCTTTTTAAGAAGCCTGTCCTCCCTGGATGTAAACCTCATTTCCAGAGAATCTGCTTCTTCCATAAACGCCCGTTCTCCCTCATCAACCACCTCGTCCCTGGGTGAAGATAGCTGACTGAGCGCCTCCTCTCTCTGATTAATTATCTTCTCTCTTATATTTAAAAGCATCCTCTTTATCTCTTGAAGGTCTTTCTCATCCATGTTTTTATTTTATCAAAATTTAATAAAAAAAACAAAAGGAACCAGGGGATAAGTCAAATAGAAATGTTAATACATAGTTTTGATTTATGGAAGGCG
>Ga0197143_1002240_pt1 | contig 14613 bp, 15 predicted proteins | sample GBS70_MetaG_FD_148603 | JGI IMG/M metagenome (GOLD analysis project Ga0197143, IMG submission 148603) | Sediment microbial communities from Great Boiling Springs, Gerlach, Nevada, United States - GBS 70_MetaG | ecosystem: Environmental > Aquatic > Thermal springs > Hot (42-90C) > Sediment...
GGCGGTATTTCCCGCGAGAAGCCACCGATCTCCATCATGTTGGTCGTCAGCCGTGCTCCACAAAACTTCTCGAAGATATCCAGGATCAGCTCGCGGTCACGGAACGTGTAGAGGGAGACGGAAAGGGCGCCGATATCCAGCGCGTGCGTTCCCAGCCACACGAGGTGAGAAGCGATCCGCGTGAGTTCGGCCATGATCATGCGCCAATACTGTGCTCGCTCGGGCGCCTGGATGCCGCAGAGTTTCTCCACCGCGAGCACATAACCGAGATTGTTCGATGGTGCAGCAACGTAGTCGGTCCGGTCGGTCCAGGGAACGAACTGGGCGTACCGATGGGACTCGCCCAGCTTCTCGACTCCCCGGTGCAGATAGCCGATCACCGGGTCGCAAGCGATGACCGTCTCCCCCTCGAGCGTCAGCCGCACGCGGAGCACACCGTGCGTGCTCGGATGCTGCGGACCCATGTTGAGGACGAGTTCGCGCCGCGTCGGGGTGATCTGCCGCACCTCGCTGAGGATCACCGGTGTCGGCTGCGAGAAGTCGATCATGGTCCTGGCCTCCGCAAGGTTCCGCGGATGCGGGGCGCTGGTGCCTCGAAGCCTGGCTGCACGTAGTCCCGGTACCCGCGCAACGGATAGTCCTTTCGCAGAGGGTGCCCCTCGTCCCAGTCCTCCGGCAAGAGGATGCGCCGCAGATCAGGGTGTCCCTCGAACACGATACCGAACATGTCGTAGCACTCGCGCTCCAACCAGTTCGCCCCCGCGAAGATCGGGACGAGAGAAGGGACCATTTCGCCGTCGTCGACACCGCACTTGACCCGCAGCCGCTGCCGTCGTGGGATCGAGTAGAGGTGCACGACGACGTCGAAGCGCGGTCGCTCGCGGAGATAGAGCATGTCGACCGCCGTGATGTCGGTCAGATGGTTATAGCGCAGCTCTGGGTGCAGGCGCAGGAAATCGACGATGTCGCGGAGCGCCGGCCGGGCGACACGGATCGTCATCTCGTCACGAAAAACCGTCGCATCCTCGAAGGCGTCGGGAAAGCGCTCCCGAACCAAGCGAACAGCCGGATGCTGCTCCGGGTCGGTCGGACCCCAATAGCCGGTCGTCTCCCACGATCGCGGCTCGATCGCCATCGGCTGCCGGTGCTGCTCCTCCATACCCTGCTTCTCCTAGGCGCGCGGACCGAGTGTCGCGCGAGCGGCCTGGCGTTGTTCCTCGCGATACGCTTCGGCTGCCTCTGGCCCGTAGCGTTCCTTGAGTCGCTCGTAGCGGATGATCCGGTTCTGCAGCTCCAGAACTCCGTAGTAGAGCGCTTCCGGCACCGGTGGACAACCCGGCACGTAGATGTCGACCGGAATGACCTGGTCGACACCTTGCACGACCGCATAGGTATCGAACGGGCCGCCGACGTTCGCACAGCTTCCCATGCTGATGACCCACTTGGGATCCGCCATCTGATCGTAGAGTTGGCGAACGACTGGAGCCATTTTCTTGGTGACCGTTCCCGCAACGATCATCAGATCAGCCTGGCGTGGCGATGCTCGATACAGCATCCCGAAGCGTTCGGCGAGATCGAAACGGGGCATCGCCGAGCTGATCATCTCGATGGCGCAGCAGGCGAGGCCGAATTGCAACCACCACAAGCTGGAGCGACGCGCCCAGCTGAAAAGCCAATCGGCCGTGGTGGTGACGATGTTGGGGTGGCCCTGCGCAGTACTCATACCCATTCCAGGGCTCCTTTCCGCCATTCGTAGAGGAGCCCGAGCAGCAGGATCCCCACGAAAAGGGCGGCTTGGACGTAGCCGTAGAGAGCGAGCGCGTCGAAGGCGACTGCCCACGGATAGAGGAAAATCGCCTCGACATCGAAGACGACGAACAGGAGAGCAACGAGGTAGAAGCGTGGCGTGAAGCGGCCGCGCGGCGGGGAAACGTCCGGAACGCCGGATTCATAGGGCTGGAGCTTGGCCGGATTCGGTTTGCGCGGACGGACGAAGTGACCCAACAGGATGAGAACCGTTCCCATCACCGTGCTGGTGATGACGAGCAGTCCGATGACCGCGTAATCGATCAGCGACACCGGCGCACCTCGCTTCCGAGGACCCTCCCTGCCCCGATCGTGAAGGATAGCACGAGTCACCGGAAACTGCAGCGATCCTCCGACGACGCTTCCCGGGTGTTCGGGTGGCGCGGAAGCGCATCGCCGGATTCCGTATCGAGCATCGCTCGGTTCTTCATTGACGTCGCTGAGAGCCCGATGAACATCCCTCCCGCTATCGGACGCCCGAGCGGCATTGCCGACCCCGGTGGCCGTGACGATCAGCCAGTGTGTTCGGTATCTCGGAACTCCTCTCTGGACACGAGTCATTCGTGCCGTATACTAGACTGAGTCGAGCGTCGGGTTGCCGCTCCGAAGCCCGAGTCGTAAGGAGGGATCAGCGAGATGGATCAGTACACCGACCTGCACGCCGCAGTCGTCGCGACGCGCTTCACCTCGGCGGTGGGTATGGGTAGCGGTTCGGGTTGCGGTTGCGGCTCCAGTAGTCTCTCCGGTTCCAGTTGGCCCGGATCCAGTCGAAGCTGGTCCGGTGCGACGAGCTGTCTGTCGGCGACGACTGTCACGAGAGAACCGGAGGGGACTCATGGATCGCTCGATTCGACTCGCACTCGATCTTGACGGCGTCCTGACCGAGCATCCGGCACCGCTCGCGCAAGCAGCCAACCGGGCGCTCGGGATGCAACTTCCCGATCACGCCTTCGTCGATTCCCACGGATGCAACGTTCCGGAGGCAGTTCGCTTGTGGGTCTATGGCCCTGGCGGTCCAGCGACGCTGCTGGATCCGGCGCCGAACGCCCCCAAGCTCCTTCAGCAGTTGCTGCACGCACTGGGAAACGAGCGACTGGTGATCATCACGGCTCGGCCTCAGCGATCCCAGCCGACGACCGAAGAATGGCTGCAGCGACACGGTTTCCCGCCCTGCCGGATCGTCTTCGCAGACGATAAAGTGGCGATCGCGCGCGAACTCGGCATCACTCATGCGATCGAGGACAGTCTGCGGCATGCGACCCGATATGCCGAGGCAGGGATTACCTGCTTCCTGTTGACCCACGATCCCGCCCCGCCGGGCGAGTCCCCCTTCATCGTCCGCGTTCCCGATCTCACTGCTGCAGTGCAGGTGATCCTGCGGCTCGCCGGTGCGCCTATCGCCTTGCCCGGCAGTGGTGACGGTGCGCAACCGCGCCGGCGCCGCATCGTGGTGAGCGATGTCATCGACCAGCGGGCCCGCGAGCGACTCGCCAGCGAGGCGGACGTGATCGAGGTCGATGGGCGCGACAAACCAGCGCTCTACGAGGCATTGCGCGAGGCCGATGCCCTGATCGTGCGCAGCGAGACACAGGTGACGCGCGAACTCCTCGCCCATGCCCCGCGTCTCCGCGTCGTGGCCCGAGCGGGCACTGGTGTCGACAACATCGATCTTCAGGCGGCCACCGAGGCCGGCATTCTGGTGCTGAACGCGCCGGGTGCCAACGCTGTCTCGGCGGGCGAACATACCATCGCCCTCATGCTGGCCATCGCGCGCAACCTGATCGACGCGAACGCGACGACGCATGCTGGACGATGGGAACGCAAGCGTTTTCGCCCCTTCGACCTCAAGGGGAAGACGATCGGCATCGTCGGCCTCGGGCGAGTCGGTTCGGTCGTGGCGCAGCGACTGCGGGCATTCGAGTGCCGACTTCTCGGCTATGACCCGTACATCACCCGCGAGCGCTTCGCGCAACTCGGCGTGGAACCGGCCGACTACGAGACGCTCCTGGAAAACAGCGACATCGTGACGTTCCACGTTCCCGCGACACCGGAAACGCGCCACATGCTCGATGCCCGGGCGATCGCGCGCATGAAGCCGGGAGCCATCGTGATCAACTGCGCGCGGGGGGAGGTGGTCGATGTCCAGGCATTGGCCGAGGCGCTGAAGAGCGGCCATCTCGCAGCTGCTGGAGTCGATGTCTTCCCCGAGGAGCCGGCCTACCAGAGCCCACTCTTCGGCCTCCCCAACGTCGTCCTCACTCCGCACATCGGCGGATCGAGCCGAGAGGCCCTGGAAGCGGTCGGTGAGATCATCGCCACCACGACGTTGGCTGCGCTCCGCGGTGAGATCGTGCCCAACGCGGTGAACTTGCCAGCTGCGTCCCTCCATGCACCGGAATTGCGCCGCCTCACGCAGGTGGCGGAAGCCGCCGGCCATCTCATCGCGGTCCTGCAGCCGGTTCGTCCGACCACTTTCCAAGTGACGGTTCACGGTCAAGTCGCCTCGGACATCGCCGAGCACGTGACCGCCGTCGCGCTCGCCGCTGCGTTGCGTCGCTGGACGGTCCGTCGGGTCACTCCGGTCAATGCCAGATTCGTGGCGCAGGAACTGCACCTCTTCGTCGATGTCCGCTTCGATACCGGTGCCTCGACCGTGCCGGAATTCAATTTCGAAGTCGACGGGGATCCGCCACACCACGTCATGGTGCGATGGGATCATCGCGAGGCCGGCATCATGGAAGTCGACCGCTTCTCGCTGGAGCGACCCCTGGCCGGCCACATGCTGATCACCCATCACCTCGATCGACCGGGCATCATCGGCCGAATCGGGACGATTCTCGGGCGCTACGAGGTGAACATCGCCGGTATGCAGGTCGGCCGGCGGGCGCGGGGCGGCGAAGCGATCATGGTCCTCAACGTCGACGATCCGATCCCGGAAGCAGCCTTGAGCGAGATCCTCCAGATCCCGGATGTGTGGACCGCCTATGTGGTGTCGCTGCCCGAACCGGCCGAACACCCGAGTGCCGCGGGGAGCGCGCCCTCATCGCCGGTCGCTCACACCAGACTCTGGTAAAGTGCCACTGTCCGCTCCGCAACGGCCGACCAGCTGAACAGTTGCTCGACACGCTGGCGGCCGTTGCGGCTGAGCCGTGCCCGGAGCTCGGGATCCTCGATGATGCGCCGGATCGCGCGTGCCAGATCCTGGGCGTACCCGTCCGCATCGACCGGCTCACCGCGTTCCGGGTCGATCTCCACATGGACGAGGAGACCGGTCTCACCATCGACCACCACCTCGGGTATCCCGCCCACGTCCGAGGCCACGACCGGACACTCGCAGGCCATGGCTTCCAGATTGATCAGGCCGAAGGGCTCGTAGATCGACGGGCAACAAAAGACCGTCGCGTGCGAGTAGAACTGGATCACCTCCTGACGCGACAGCATTTCCGGTACCCAGAAGATTCCGCCACGTCGTTCCCGGAATTCTGCGACCCGCGACTCCACGAGATGAGCGAGTTCGGGTGTATCGGGTTGGCCCGCGAGCAGGACGACCTGGACGTCCGGTGGAAGGTGCGGAACTGCCGCGAGGAGATACGCGATACCTTTCTGGCGCGTGATCCGTCCAACGAAAAGTACGATCGGTCGCGCAAGGTCGACACCGATCCGCTCGAGCGCGGCGGTCTCGCTCGTTCGACGATAGAGAGCCGTGTCGATCCCGTTATGGATCACATGGACGCGCTCCGGTGCCACTCGGTAGAGTCGCAGGACGTCCTCTCGGGTGGCACCGGAGACCGCGATCACGGCATCAGCCGATTCGATAGCGACCCGCTCCATCCAGGAACTGAGGTGGTAAGCCGTACCGAGTTGCTCCATTTTCCAGGGGCGCAACGGTTCGAGGGAATGAATGGTCAACACGAAGGGTCGCTCCCAGAGAAGGCGTCCCCAGAGTGCAGCCAGATCGGTGTACCAGGTGTGAGCATGGATGAGATCGGCATCGATCGGATCCCGCACCATCAGGAGATTGCGCGACAGCGCATCGAGCGCCGGCCAGTGCCGCCGGTCCCCTGCTGAGCGGATCTCCTCCCAGCCGCGATAACCCCGAACGCGGAGGTTCGGCATGTCGATCAGCTGATCCCCGAAGCACCGCACCTCGACGGCGATGTGCCGAGCGAGCTCGCGCGTGAGGTATTCGACATGAACACCCGCCCCGCCATAGACGTGCGGTGGGTACTCGTTCGTCAGGACCAGCACTTTGCTCAGTGTGCCCATCGCCATTCCCCTCGGGGGATCGTATCACGAGCGAGCCAGCACTGCTGCCGGAGACGACTCGGTCGAGCGGGGGCGGAAGGCAAGGAGTCGCAATCCGTTGAGCACGACGACGATCGTGCTTCCCTCGTGCCCGACGACAGCCAGCGGAAGCGGCACACCGTGGACCAGGATGCTGGTCACCAGCAGGAGGATCACCCCGAGCGCGATCGCGAGGTTCTGCACGATGACGCGCCGGGCAGCCCGCGAGAGCTGGATCGCATAAGGAAGCTTCGTGAGATCGTCGCTCATCAAGACGACATCGGCAGTTTCCAAAGCGACGTCGGTACCCGCTGCACCCATGGCGATGCCGACATCGGCAGCGGCCAGAGCCGGTGCATCGTTGACCCCGTCCCCGACCATCGCGACGCGCAGTCCAGCTGCTTGGAGCTCACGCACCACAGCGACCTTGTCTTCAGGCAGCAGTCCGGCACGCCATTCCTCGAGTCCGACGTCGCGGGCGATCGCCCGGGCCGCACGTTCGTTGTCGCCGGTCAGCATCACGAGACGACGGATACCGAGCGCCCGCAACTGGGCGATCACCTGCCGCGCGACCGGGCGGACGACATCGGCGATACCGAACACCGCGACGACCCGCCCGTCGAGCGCCGCATAGACAGCGGTGCGACCACGTTCCCGGAGTTCAGTCGCGACCGTTTGGAGGTCGGGCGGAACAGCGATCCCGTGTTCGCGGAGCAAGAGCTCGTTCCCGACGAGGACGGTGCGACCAGCTACCTCGGCGCGCACACCGCGGCCCACCAAGGCCGTGAGCGATTCCACGCGATCGACCAGCGCATGATCGAAAGCACCGAGGGCGTCAGCGTGCGCGACGATCGCCAGCCCGAGCGGATGTTCGGATCGATACTCGACCGGCGCGACGTAGCGGAGAACTTCCTGCACATCGATACCCTCGGCCGGAACCAGTTCGGTCAAGCGCGGCTTGCCGACCGTCAGCGTGCCGGTCTTGTCGAAGACGACCGCATCGACCGTGCCGATGGTCTCCAGTTGCAACGACCCCTTGAAAAGCACGCCGTTGCGGGCAGCATTGGCGAGTGCCGAGAGAATCGAGGCCGGCGTCGAGATGACCAAGGCACAGGGTGACGCAGCAACCAGTAGGGTCATCGCCCGATAGAAGCTCGTCTCAGTTGGGGCACCGAACGCGACCGGAAGGGCGAAGGCGAGAGCGGAGACGACGATGACGCCGAGGGCGTACTTCCCCTGAAACGCCTCAGCGAAGCGTTGCGCTCGTGACTTCTGTTCGCGCGCTTGCTCGACGATCTGGATGATGCGAGCCAGTGTGCTCTCGTGCACGGCGCGCTCGACTCGGACGCGCAGGAGACCAGTCATGTTCAAGGTGCCACTGAAAACCGGATCGCCCGGACGCTTGTGGACAGGCAACGACTCACCGGTGATCGCCGACTGATCGACACTCGAGTCACCACTGAGGACGGTTCCATCGACTGGAATCCGTTCCGCTGGCCGCACGATCACCTCGTCCCCCGGAACGAGTTCTTCGACCGGAACGAGGTATTCGGCCCCGCCCCGCACGACGAGTGCCGTTTCCGGGCGCAGCTCCATCAAGGAGCGGACGGCGCGGTGCGTCCGACCGAGCGCGTAGTGTTCCAGCGCATTGCCGAGCGAGAAGAGAAAGAGCAGGATACCGCCCTCTGGCCAGGCGTCGAGGATCGCCGCACCCGCCGCAGCCAAGATCATGAGCAGATCGATGTCGATCGTCGCTTGAGCGAGTGCGCGGAGAGCCCGATACGTCGCGTACGAGCCACCGGCTGTATAGGCGAGAAGATAGAGGACGAGGGAGAGCCAGCTCGGAAGTCCTGCCCGGTCAGCGGACCAGGCGGAGACGAGCAGGATACCGGTCGCAGCGGTACTCAGGAGCAAACCGTGCTGTTGCCACCAGAGCATCCGTTCTTCGCGATCGATACGCGTCGGCTGCCGGCGCGCGCTGGCTCCCGAAGACGGAACTGGTACGGTGAGTGCCGTCAGCGGGACGCCCGTTTCCATCCCGTTCTCGACGACGATCACACCGTTGCCACATTCAGGACAAGCAGACGCAGCCGCAGCCCGGTGCTCCGCCAGGAGCGCAGCCAGATGATGGACCTTCTTTTCCACCGCCGCTCGATCGCACGACGACCGGTAGTGGACAACGAGTTCGCCACGATCCGGATCATAGGCCGCGCGAGCGATGGCGTCGTCGTCGGCCAATTCGCGGAGCATCGTGACGCAGTTTTTCAGCGAGTGGGTAGGAACCATCCCACCGACTTTCCCTTCATAATTGAGAATGAGTCCTATTTTCACGATCCACAGTATACTGCGTGACGCTGGCACCGGCAAGCGCTGGCCACGAGTCGCGGGTGGTCGGCGCGTGTCTGGACGCACTGGAAAGCAGGGAATGCGCGACCGGCAGTTGCCTTTCTTCGGCATCGGATCGGCGTCCCTTCGGGCCGCACGGGCCAGGTGGTCGACCGAACTGGCGCGGGCAATCAGCTGAGTCATCGGGCTGGAGCCGAAGCACCCCAAGCTGGCCCTCGTCTCGTCCCGGGTGCACGACGGCAGTGTGCTGGGTATGACGCAGTCGGGGGCGAACAGGAGACAGCAGCGCGCACTGACCGGTCGCACTCGGCCGCGGAACGAGGAGCGGCAGCGAACCCGGTCCGAGTCGCGGTGTGCCTGGTCGGCACACCGCCGCGATCGGACCGCGAGCCGATGTGGAGAACAGCGTCCCGCCTTGTGGATAACTCCTGCCACGTTTCCACAACGGGAGCGGTCTCGTGTGGGTGAGGCAGCCGCAGGCTGTGGTCTGTCGGTGGAGGACACTGGTGCTGTGCCGATGGTGCTCCGGCATCGCCCACAGTCGGCTATCGTTCGTCCTCTTCTTTCCACACCGAGGTGTCTCGCCTTTCGGCTCCACCAAAGGCGATTCAGCAGTTTTCCACGATATCCTCGACCCGACGACTATGACGATTTCTCTCTTGACCTGCTATCCCGGAGAGAGAGGAACACGGTGGACGAGCGTGCGAGAATGCTGGTGGTGAGCGATCGAAGCGTGGAGGAATGGGAACGATGCAAGAAGAGCGAGCGACAGTGATCGTGATCGGTCTCGGCATCATGGGGTCGGCGACAGCTTGGGCGCTCGCTCGACGAGGCGTGCGCGTCGTGGGGCTGGAACAATTTGCGCCCTTCCACGCGCTCGGCTCGTCGCACGGGAAGACGCGGATCATCCGCGAGGCCTACTTCGAGTCGCCCGAGTACGTGCCGCTGGTGCAGCGCGCCTATGAGCTGTGGGACGAGCTCGGCGAGCGAACTGGACGGAGGGTTTTGCGGGTGACCGGCGGCGTGAGTATCGGTCGGCCGGATAGCCCGTTCATCGTCGGAGCACGCGAGTCCGCACAGCGGCACGGGTTGGCTCACGAACTGCTCGACGCGCAGGAAGCCCGCAAACGCTTTCCCGTCCTGGCGCTGCCGGACGACTTGGTCGCGCTCGTCGAAGGGCGGGCGGGGATTCTGTTCGCGGAGGAGTGCTGGCGAGCCTTCTGTGAGGATGCGGTGCGGCATGGGGCCGAGCTGCGCTTCGGTGTGCGTGTGCAGAGGTTCGCGCCGGATGGGGAAGGGATGAGGGTCGAGACGGAGAGCGGTCGACTGCGAGCGGATCGCGTGGTGGTGACTGCTGGACCGTGGTCAGCGAGATTGCTCGCTGAGTTGGGATTGCCGCTGGAGGTCCGGCGCGTCCTCGTCGTGCACGTGCAGCCTGACGATCCGACTCGGTTCGAGCCGGAGGTGCTGCCGATTTTCATCATGGACGTTCCAGAAGGGGAGTATTATGGTTTCCCCTTCTTGCCGGATCAGGGTGTGAAGTTCGGTCGCCACGACGATGGGGAGAGCTGCACGCCGGAATCGGTGCGGCGGGCGGTGACCGACGAGGAAGTACGGTGGATGACTGGAGTCATCGACCGGTATCTTCCCGGCGCTGCTCGCGAGGTTCTGATGGCGGTGACCTGTCTGTACACGATGACCCCAGACGGTCATTTCGTGATCGATCGACATCCGGAGTTGCCGCAAGTGGTCTTCGCTGCTGGTTTTTCCGGACATGGGTTCAAGTTCGCGTCGGTAATAGGGGAGGCTCTGGCTGATCTCGCACTGGAAGGCACCAGCCGGTTACCGATCGGCTTTTTGAGCGTACGGCGATTGGCGAAGACTCAGTAGAAACGAGACCGTGTCCGGTGATAGGGAGGAGCGTCCGGCGGCAGGTTTTGACCGAGTTGCCACAGCGCCCAGTCGACGCGCCACGGAGCAGCGGGAAGACCGTGGGAGCGGAGGGCGAGGGTGAGCGCATCGACGGCGACAATAGTCGCAGCGCGGATTTCGACTTCCTCGGGGGAGCCGGCAGGGATTTCTCGGCGCGCGTCGATGCGGGCAGCGAGCTCGGGGTGATAGCGGATGACACCGAAGGCACGGAGGACCTGGGGGAGCTTGTAATCAGCGAAGGCGGTGAGGAGATCGAGATCGTGGAAGCAGCCGAGTCCGGTGCCCTGGAAGGCTCCGGCCAGATCGGTACAGAGGAGCTGGGCTCGCTTGTAGAAGGGAACACGTTGTCCATCGTACGTGGCGACGTCGTCGAAAGACGGGAAGGTCCGGACGACGAGGTGGACGAGTTCGATGCTGCTGCCGCCGGCAGCAGCGATGAGCGTGGCGAAGGAGGCGCGACAATGGTCGATGAGTCCGCGGGCGATCTCGCGGACGTGCCGAATGCGCCATTCCAAGAGCGGAATCGTCCCCTGGCCAGCGAAGAGGGCGGCGATCTCGGCATCGGTGAGCTTTGACAGAAAGTGGGGATCCCAGAGAGGGAGTCCTCGGTCGAGGGCCCTCCGCAAGCTGGCGGCGAGTGCCCAATAGCCGTCGTAGGTCCGGCCGCCGTACTCGACCTGCCAGCGTGGTTCTCCCCAGAAAGAGAAATTGAGGGCGTCGAGCAGCAGAACGTAATTGGCTGTCTGCTCGGGAGTACCGCGCCAATGCAATGGGTGATCCCAGGTCGGGAGATCCGGCAAGGGGCGAGGCAGACGGTCGGCGAGAGTCGGCAGTGCGGAGAAATCGAGCGTCACCCAGTGTGCGCGCTGGATGACGGCACGACAAGCCGTGCGGATCCCGAGGGGGTCGGGAAAGGTGGTGGTGACAGTATCCATGGAACAGCATTCCTCGTGTGACGTCTGAGTCGATGGCCGCGAATTGGGAGAGAGTGGCTAGGGAGCGGCCGAACCGGTTGGAGTATACTCGCGGCACGAGAGTGTTCGGCGAGCGAACCGGGGGTGCGATGAGCACGATCCCGCTCGAGGAAGCGATCGAGCGAGCGAGGCGAGCGCTCGCGGAGGGCCGTTTGGATGAAGCGAAGGGGCTCTGCCAAGCGATCCGGCGAGCGGTGCCGGAAGCGCTGGTGGGGTTGCGGTTGTGGAGCGAGGTGAGCCGGCAGGAAGGTGATGTGGAGACAGCCGAGCGACTGCTTGCGATGGTGGTGGAGCGAGACCCCGAAGATGCGGAGGCGTGGTGCGCGCTCGCCGTTCTACGCCGGGAGAGGGGCGACAAAGAGGGAGCTCTGCGCCTGTTGCAAGTCGCTTGGGAGTGCGTGCCGTGGCGTCGGGAACTGGCAGAGCGACTCGGCGAGTGGGCGAGCGAGGAGCGGCGAGAAGGCCGACTTTGGCCGACACGTGCTGCTCTGGCCGCGTGGTACGAGCGGCAGGGGTGGTGGACACGTGCTGCCGAAGAATGTCGAGCGCTGCTGACGGGGTCGGCGGAGCGAGTCGACGTGCGGCAGCGGTTGATTCGGTGTTTGTGGCTGTCTGGTGAGCAGGATGAGGCGTTCCGCGAGGCGGAGACCTTGCTGAGTGAGCGCGTTGAGGCGCTCGGGGGACTGGTGGTGGCGGCGCTGGTGGCGAGGAGCCGGGGAGACGAGGAGTCGGCGAGGGCGCATCGTGAGCGCTTGTGGGCGCTGGATCCGCTCGGCGAGGGGATCGAGCGGTATTGTGGCCCGGAGGACGGCGCGGGACGCGAGTGGCTGAAGGCGGCAGAGGCCGTCGTCGTCGAGGAGCCTGTATTGGCCCAGGCGTCTGGGGAGCTGGAGCTCTTGTGGGAGCTGCCGACTGACGAGGAGCTGGAGCAGGCGCGACCCGGTGCGGCGGGGGTCGTGACTGGAGTGGAGGAAACAGGACGAGAAGATGAAGTCGCCGTGGTGAGCGGGCTCGAAACGGGCGAGAGAGATGGAGAGGAGTCGATCAGCCAGGGTTGGACGTTGCCGGGCGACGAGGAGATCGAAGCGGCGCGACCGCGTGAGGACCTCGAGCCTGGCTGGACCGGGCTTCTGGAGGAGTTGGCGGCGGGCGGTGTCGCTCCGTTCTCGTACGGGGAAGAGCCTTTCTATGGCGAGCCTGGCGGGCGGTGGGAGGGTGCGGTCGGTGCGGAGCAGGAGGAGTCGGTTGCGGCGGTGGGAGAAGAACTGCGTGAGGGTGCGGAAGATGTCAGTGAAGCGGTAGAGGTCGTGGAGTTCGGACGAGCCGCGCGTGAAGAACGAGTGAGTGTGGAGACCGGTGCGGAGCATGCTGGTGGGGAGATCGAGCAGGTTCGCATGCTGGTGATGAGTGGCGCGGTGATCGAGGCGGTACGAGTCGCCCAGCGGTTGGTTCGTGAGGGGCACAGTGACGTCGCGGCGCTGATTCCGGTTTTGGAGGAGGTGGTCAGTGACGAGGGGCCGGGTGCACGGGAAGCGGCGATGACGTTAGGAGCGATCTATCGTCGGCGTGGTGATCGCGCGTTGGCGTCACGGTACTACGAGTTGGCGCTGCGGTTGCGCAGCGAGTAGGCTGAAAAGTGGACAAAGGAGGCGGCGGTAGCGGGCGAGGGGATCGCCCGCGTTCGTTGTCGGAGGGTAGTGGCGTGGAGCGGACGTTGATCATCGTGAAGCCTGATGCAGTCCAGCGGGGACTGGTGGGAGAGGTGCTGCGGCGGTTGGAGCAGCGAGGCCTGCGCTTCGTTGGTTTGAAGTTGATGAAGGTGGATCGAGCGTTAGCGGAACGGCACTACGCGGAGCATCGGGGCAAACCGTTTTATGAGGACCTACTGGCGTTCATTACGTCGGGACCGGTAGTGGTCGGGGTGGTCGAGGGACCGCGCGCGATCGAGATCACGCGGAGGACGATGGGAAAGACCGATCCGGCGCAAGCGGAGCCCGGCACGATCCGTGGTGATCTGGCGCTGACGATCGGGCAGAACGTGATCCACGGGTCGGACAGTCCGGAGAAGGCGGCGTACGAAATCGGTCTCTTTTTCCAGGAAGATGAACTGGTGAGCTACGAGCGAGCGATCGATCGCTGGATCATGGGCTGAGGAGTGTTTCACGTGAAACAACCGGAGAGAGGCAGGGGGCGTTCTCCTGCCTCTCTCCCTTTTCAGCTGTCACTCTGGCGGATGATCAACGGGTGCTTGTGCCAGGCGGCGAGGAGGCGGGCCAGCTCGTCGCGGAGGGCGACGTCCGTGAGATCGACGTCCAGTTCCTCTCGCTCCTCGCGAGGCTGGCCGCCGAACCACTCGCGCCCGGCAGCGGTGTGGACCAGGGCGCGGTGCTGCACGACCCGTCGCACGAGTTGGAGGCGATCGCCCTGGCGCTCGACAGCGAGACTGAACCCTGGTGCGAGCGCGATCCCCACGATCCCCTGCTCAGGATCGTCGATGACGATCGGGTACCCGGGAACCGTCCGATCAGCCAGTTCCTCGGCCACCGCGCGGAGCATGGGCAGGAGCCGCTGCCGGACGACGACAAAGAGATCACCGTCGTTCATCACCCATCTCCCTCCTGTGACGGCCGCGACCGTCCAAGCCGAAGAGCGCAAAACCCAGCCGGACCGCCGGACCGACCGTCAACGCAACCATGATCGTCCCTATCCCGAACGATCCCCCCAAGAGGATGCCGATGACCGTCACGATTGATTCCATGCCCCAACGGATCCATCCGATCGACCACCTCGTCCGGCGAGCGAGTGCGAGCATCAGGCTATCGCGCGGACCTGCGCCAAAGTCAGCGGCGATATACATCCCGCTCGCGATGCCGAGCAGGAGAACGGAAGCCACGACCTCGATCATCCCTTCGAACGTATCACGAGCCTGAGGAATCGCTCCGCTCCACAAAAGGAGGTCCGTGAAGATACCGATCAGCACGAGATTGGCGACCGTACCCACTCCAGGCGATACCCCGAGCGCCCAGCCAGTTCCCACGGTTACCAGACTGACCACGATGCTCGCTTGTCCCACGGTCAGCGGCGTGTGGCGACTGATCCCGTCATGAAAAACCATCCACGAATACGCACCGAGGCCACTACGGAGCCCCAGTACGAGCGCTAAAGCGAACAAGAACAGCCCCCCGACCAACATCGTCGTGCGAACGAACCGCTCTCTCCACTTCATGGTCCGGTCCACGGCCAAAACCATAGTGGCCTCCACTACCGTACT
>Ga0197143_1002242_pt1 | contig 14602 bp, 14 predicted proteins | sample GBS70_MetaG_FD_148603 | JGI IMG/M metagenome (GOLD analysis project Ga0197143, IMG submission 148603) | Sediment microbial communities from Great Boiling Springs, Gerlach, Nevada, United States - GBS 70_MetaG | ecosystem: Environmental > Aquatic > Thermal springs > Hot (42-90C) > Sediment...
CCTCGCAGATGAAAAGAAGTTCCCACCGCGTGAGATTTGTTTTGCCCAGGACAAGTGAGAGGCCTTTTTTGGGGTCAGTGAAGAGCGAAGCATCAGGTTTAATGAACCACTCAGGGTTCACTCCTAACTCTGTTTTCAATAGCTGAATCGAGGGTTTACCAATATCATAAAACCCTCCCTCCACCCCTGCCAAAGTTGACCTTGCAATCTGGAGATATTTTGCCATTTGCTCCTGCGTGAGGCCTAAAATTTTTCTTAATAGCTTTATTCTTTCTTTTTTTTCCATCTATTACCCTAATATCTTATCTTCAAAAGCCTGTTTAACTTATCTCTAAGGATTACCTTCTGTTTCTCTGTAAGAGCTTCGACGTTTGTTTTACCTTGAACAAATTCGCCTTCCTTTCCTATAAATGAGGTTGCCTCTTGAATTATCTGTTCTGGAGATTTGCCCGTCAGAATCGATGCCTTTTGAACCAAAGGCTCTAATTCTGTTTTATCTACTTTTGTTAGTTGATAATTATTGCCTTTGCTTTTACTGTCATAGGGCCTTTTCTTTCTTATAAAAACAGTCTGTATCTCTATACGTATGCGTCTCTCAACAGCAAGTCTTGCCAGGATATTTATGGCACTGTGTAAATAAGGACCTTTAAGTGTTTTCTTTGCTATGTGGACTACAATAATAACGTTTTTCTGGATGTTAAGGGACCTGATGGTAAACACTCCTGAAAACTTTAACTCTTGATTTTCAGACGTCATGTTGATTCTGACAAACCTTTTTTCAGAGTTAAGTCTTATTTCCTTAAGAGTGTTTATCAACGGCTCTCTGTCTTCAATTTTTGGAAAACAGGTAATTTTCAAGGATATAACGTGTTTCAATAATTTTAGTTCTGATATCTTACCCTGAAACATTGCGTAAATGATTTCTCCTTTTCCACAGAACACAATAAATTACAAGTCTTTTCATATATTACACGGACGTTATTTCAGGTGTGATTTACCAGATTTATCTACAGTTACCTCTAAAAAGGATCCCCCTAACCTATAAGGTTAGGGGGTGGGGGAAGGGGAGGTGAAGGAGGAGGAAACAGATGACTGTTGATGTATTACTGAGAGTCAATCTTCATAACCGTTGTTGTTTTCCTGGTCGCCTTTTTGTAGATATATAGTTATGAGGTTTATGTCATCGTGATTTTTAAGCCATATCTGTCCTGTGATTGCCATATTGGCAATGCACTTGATGAAATGGTCTTTATCCTTAACAAAGCCGGATTTTATAGCCAAGGCATACAATTCTCCAAGTGTTATAGGAGCCAATTCGTGGATTTTAGCTTTAAATTCGTCTTTTGGTTGAGTTCCTCGGGCTTGTTTGACTACTGAATCGGCCTGAATTCTTAAGACTCGTTTTACCAGGCCTTCGTGAAATGTAATGAGTGCCCGTTTTATAATTTCATATCCTTTTACAGGCAAAAACGCATCCATGTCGTCAGACATAAAAAAGCCCACTTTTTGTCCGTTAAGGCTCGCTGTAATAGCCTTCACAACTCCAGCATCGTTTGTTGCTACAAGGACCTTTCCGTTTGTTGATAACTCCTGGACTAGGCTTATTACACTTGTATCCACAGAGTTTGTTGGTGCCACAAGGACAGAAAACCTGGCAAGTGTGGGCTGCATTCTCTTAAGTTTGACGTCCACGTAGGGGTTTCTGAGATCACAGACAAAGATAACCCTATCAGCATACTCCTGCAGACTTTTTATAAGACTGAATCCATCATAGTCAGCAAAATTTGGCAGGTCTACAACTGTAACACTGTAGGGTTTCTTTTTGGTTTGTCCATTTTTTTCGGTTTTTTCGGTTTGCCTCTGAGTCTTGAAAAATTCCCGTAGAATTACAAACGGCCTTTTTAAAGTTACAGGCATTTTTACCTCCATCATTTAAAACCCTCCACCAGAGGGTTTTAGAGACCACCGAGGGTGGCCTTTGACGACAACTTAGTTCTGCAGAAGGTTCATTGTTCCTACTTTGTCCAAAAAGTTTTCCTGTTTTTTCTTGGACGTCCTTAAATGAACCAAAAACACTTGTTTGGGGATCTTTAAGAAACACCATATATGATGCTCTGGCATATTTGTTAACCCAGAAGCTTAGTAAAGACTTAAGTTTTACTGCCTTAATGTCAGGTTTTCTGATGATCCAGAACATTCCAAAGCCTTTTTTAAGCAAGAAGGACGTAATGACCTTGCGGACCGTAAAAACCAGAAATTCTGTGGACCAGAGGATAGGCACTCCGTAGTTTATTGCAAAGAACCTGAACTCTTGGGGTCCTATAAGGACTATAGCTATACTAATAGCAAGGAGAGCTGCAAGGAGATTAAAAAACTCGAGGTAGGAGAATGTGCTAGAGCTATAAACTTTATGTGTTCCAGTAAGCGGGAAGATGACAGTCTTTGTGTTATCTTGATATCTAACTACAAAGAAATCCCTATTTTCCATCATCTTCGAGACTTCTTCATAGTTTTTGCCTCCCACATATGGCAGGATAACAGGACCCAAGCACTTAAAGACGTAAGTCATTCTATGCCTATAGTTGTAACACATAAGCAGATCTATTTTAAATTTAAAAAGGCTCCTCTTCAATGTCAGCAGTAGTTTTTGCCTCTGCCACTTCTACAGGCTTTTGTTTTCTAAGTGGCAGACACCTAAGAGCCATCACTTCATAGCTGTTACCAGTTTCATTACCTCTTTTATGCTGTAGTGAGCCTTCTACGAGAACACGGTCTCCTTTTTTGAATTCAAGCTCTCTGTTTGGGACGAAAACATCGACAAATAGAGTATTTTCTCTACCGCCCGTCTTTGTAGTGCAGGCAAGACGGAATCGTGTTACCTTTGTATCTTGGCCTCTTACTGTTGAGTTATCAACTAAGTTCCCTATTAGGATGATACGGTTAAACAAGTTGTCCTCCTTTCTAGCAGTTTAAAACATAGCCTCTTGTAAGTCTGGAGTTAAAATCTCCTCCATTTCACCGATTTTTTCTGTATTACCTGTGGGGGGAAAAATAACAGTTGAGGAGTCTTGTGTTTCGATCTTACAGTCTATTTCGAGGGGGACCAGGAGTTTGTAGAGTTTTTCTACGTCTTCTGTCATTGTCTTATGTATGAGGTTAATGATCTCTTTAAGGCATGTTTCATTTGCTTCTATTTTTACGGCGTCGTGGATATGTCCGACAAGATATGCATCCAGTCTGTATTTTTTGAGGGCCTCCATAAGGAGGTATGCTCCATGTAGGGCTAAATCACTTGCTGCACTCTGGATTGGGAAATTCCGTGCCTCTCGGAGTTCTTTTTCATCGAAGAGGTCGAAGTGTCTGACTCTGTTGGTAATGGTTGGGTAGTAATGATGTTTTTTCACAAAATTGTCTACCTCATCGAAGAATTCTTTTACACCGGGGTAGAGTTTGTAAAATTCATTTATCATTCTACTTGCCTCTTGTGTATCAGTTTTGAGTTGTCTTGCAAGTCCCTGGGGTGTAATGCCGTAGATAATTCCGAAGACGACCCTTTTGATGTTGTTTCTCAGGGATTTAATGTAAGGGTCCGAGTCTTTTTTACTAAGGACTTCCTCGTAGGGTATTCCATAGACCTGTGAGACGGTATATGAGTGGAGGTCTAATCCTTTACGGATAGTTTCGATAAGGTTTTTGTCGCCGCTTACGTGGGCGAGCACTCTGATTTCCATCTGGCTATAATCAGCACTGATAATACAGTATCCTTCAGGCGCTGTAAACAGCTTTGAGATACTAGCTATCTCGACGGGTTTGCTATTACAGAACTCACATTCAGGTTGATTCACGAAGACGTAGCATTTAGGACAGACGTTAAGGGCACCTTTTGGGATTTGCTGGAAGTTCGGGTTTTCACAACTTAGGCGTCCTGTCTCTGTGCCTGTGTGTTTATAGTTAGGGTGGATTCGGCCTGTTACTGGGTTAATAAGTTCAGGGTAGGCTTTTACGTAGGAATCGTAAAGTTTACTGAGTTTATTATACGTAAAGATGTAGAGGATTGTCTTTTTAAGGTTTACGTCTTTTGTTCTTTCAAGGATTGACTGTAACACAGCACCTTTAATTGACGGCATACCAGAATCAGTCTGTTCAAGTTCGATACCTTCGTTAAGACAGACAGCCTTAAGGTAATCCCTGAACTTTTTACTTTTTGGGTTTGAAATTCCTGTTTTACGGGCAAGGAGTGTCTGGAGTGTATTGAGGGCATCTTTAAGCCTTTGGGACGTAGTGTGAAGCTCTTTTTGGTCTATCAGGACTCCTCTGTGTTCTAGCTCTACAAGAAGGGGTGTAACCACGTGGAGCAGAAAGTTATGTGCTTTTACAAGGTAGGCTCTTTCTGGAAGACCTGCGAGTTCCTGTTTTAGGATGTTATATAACTTTAATGTCACTAGGGCATCGACGGCATTATAGAGAAACAGGTTCTGTTTTTTGAGGTTTTTAAAGTCAAAGGGTATATTATAAAATCCACTTAAAGTCTCGAGGTTATAAAACCCCTGCATATTTTCTCTTGCCACGTAGGTCATCAGCTGGGTATCTGCAAAGAATGTAGGTGTAATGCCGAGTTCCTGTTTAATGACAGAATATTCGAACTTTGCATTATGGGCTACGAGGGTTTTATGAGTTCTGAAGAAATCAGTAAGGGCCTGTTTTATTACTGTAGGGCTTCCCTGGAGGAGGCTTTTTTTATCTTCAGGATACTTTATCTCTACAGGAAAGCTCCAGGCATTGTTATTAAAAGCTATTCCCACAGTGTATATGCCGAAGTTAGGATGGAACTTATTAAGTCCCCATTCTGGCCATTCTCCGTTTTCGTCAGGGAAGGCTGTTTCTATATCTATTGCTACTGGCGAGTTTTGTGGCACTGTTTTTAGAAGATCGAGTATCTCCTTTTCTTGATAGAGGATAGTTACAGAGTTGAGGAGCTTTTGTATTTCGTCTTCTGGTTTAAGAAGGCTTTTGATATTAAGATTGCCTCTTAGAATAGCAACGGCCTTCTTTAAGTCAAACGTAAAGACGTGTTTGAGTTTATACTGACTTCTAAGGATCCTTGCAGGGTGGTATGTAACAATAGCTGGGCCGTATGTGGTCGTAAAAACTCTACCACGGAGGTCTTCGAGTTTTTTACCACTTATTCCTAGGGCCTTTGCAGCCGATGCTCCAAGGGCTATGATTAGATTCGGTTTTGGAAGTTCTTTAAAATGCCATTTACACGATTCAATGGCTTTTACTGGGGGCATTTTATTTTTATCAGGGTGGCAGAGACAGGCATTTGTAATGAGAAAGGGAAAGTTGAAATTCAGGTCTTGTAGTGTCTTTCTTAACAGTTTTCCTGCCTTTCCGACAAAGGGTCTACCTTGTCTTACTTCTTCGTATCCGGGGGCTTCACCGACAATCCAGACAGAGGGTTCTCCATGGATCTCTGTTTCGACAATAGGCCTCTCGTAGAGAGGACAATCAGGAGGACATAAAGGTTTTCTCTGGTTATAGTTGAAAAGTGGATGCATAGGATTTTTACACTCCTTCTGTTGATATTACAAAGGCATAAAAGGAAGACCAGAAAATCTGGTAAGATTAGAACTTATGACTGATCCGCATCAGTGCTTTTTTAGGAAGTTCAACCTTATGAGGGATTCCCCAGAGAGAAAGGACTACTTTTACGACGTCTCCTTGTATTTCTTCTACGATACCTGTTGAGCCGTAGTATGGTAAGTCTTTATCGATAACTCTTACAGGGTCTCCTTGTTTAAACAGTCCTACGATCGAACGGTGTTTTTGGACTGTGGCAAGGATATCGACGTAGTATTCGTAGTCCGGGTCAATCTCCTGGGTTTTAACACCTGAAAAGGCTTTTTTAAGCAGTTCTTCTGGGTTTTTGTCAAAAACAATAATGTAATCATTTAGGATTGTAGGTTCGACTTCAAATCCATGTTCTTTAAGGAACTGGATGACCGTTTTTCTTTGAGACGGCTTACAGATGACTATGTATACTTTATATTCTGCCAGTTTTAATTACTCCTTGTTTTGTTTTGCGTTTCAGTCTTTTAGAAACTCTGTCTTTTGCACGCTGGGCTTGCTTGATAAGATAGGGCATCATAACGGGTTTGAATTTAAAATAGTATTTTGCAAAACGGGCTGCTGCTACTGGAGTTGTATTTTTAGACTTTTCGAATATGCCATCAAGATAGGTTTTAAGTTTGTAGACGTCTTGACCGTAAACGGTTTTAAAAACCTCTTCAAGACATTGAAATTTTTGTTTATCTGGAAGATAAGTAAAAAAAGCCCTTACGAACTGTCTCTTTCGGGTAGAGTCAAGTAACTGCAGTTCTTTTGCAAGGGTCACGACTGACTGAAATTTTTCTGAACTCATTCTTACCAGAAAGCCAGCACCTTGTCAATTACGTAAATAATGATGTGTTTGTGCAAGTCATTAATGCCACCTGTATTTATTATTACGAACTCTATTTCATTCCCCTGCCACCAGGGGGTGCCTTTGATAACCTCGCCAGAGTGCTTGCAACAATTTAACCAGAATATCTTGAAGTTTTTAAGGTTTTGTGAAATAATTTATTCTGTTACAAAAACAACTTGACAAGATATATCAGAAGTGATATATAATGAAATCAAAGATAAAGGTAAGGCTTACGGAATTTGCTTGTAGAAATTTAGAGGACATTAAACTACATGATCCTGACTCCTATGAAAAGTTACTTGTCCGCATTGAGGAACTTGGCCTTGATCCACTACCAAGCAATGAAGAATGTGAGTCCAAAACAATTCATACCCTTCGGCAATACGGGATCAGACGGCTCAAGTGTGTTGACGTTCTGGCGTATCGGGTTTTTTATCGGTACACGGGCAGAGAAGTTATTGTTTACTGTGTAATTAAAAGAAGTGAAGACACCTATAAGGAGGACTCACCATGCTATATGCGCATAAAACTGGAACAGAGGTATCTACGACAAAGACTTCGGTCGGAACCCAGGTGATCAATGCAGTAGAATGTCTTTACGACCCTTTTAGGGAGTACTATAAGTATACCAAAGACTTTACTTCCAAACAGGTGACTCAGTACCCACTAACTTCTATATCTTCCTGTGAGGGATGCAGGCAGAAGGAATCCCAGATTGAACTTCTCAAAAAGAAAGTCGAATTTCTTCAGACAGAGCTGGACAGGTTATATGTTAAGTTCGTTAAGAAAACACGCAGTGTGCCTCTTGTGTCTCTTGAAGAGATTATAAAGAAACACGAAGAGGATCCAGATGGTAGAAAGAGAATAAACACGGCCCGCCAGGAGAGACAGAAGGAATGGCAGGAGATGGTCAAGACAGGCAGGATGAGCAAAATAAAGTACTACAGGCTGCTGAGGGGACTTGATCAGCTGACGTTTGCAAAGAAACTTGGAATGGCCCAGTCCAATGTCAGTAGACTCGAAAGACCTGGTTACAGGGTATCCGGCAAAACACTTGTAAAAATAGCAAAGATTCTCGACGTTTCTGTGGAGGAACTTGTTGAATATTAAATACAAAGCGATCAGGCTCTTGAGGCTGAACTTTACACTAAACCGACAAAAAGAAGTAAAGCCGCCCTGTTACGTGACTGTTAGATTTGATGTGGAAAACAACTTAGACAGGGATAAACATCTTCTTACTACTGTTCTGACGGCAACCCTGAAGACTCAGGAAGAGCCAGAAATCTTTGCCATTGAAGCCTCTATGGAGGGAGTTTTTGAGGGAGACAATAACGACGACCTTCAGAAATTCTCTGAGGTTCATGCACCTGCTCATTTGTTTCCCTTTATAAGAGAAACCATTGCAAACATTACATTGAAGGCAGGAATTCCGCCAGTACTTCTGCCCCCAATGAACCTACTGGCAGCAGCAGGGGAAAAACCAAAAGACGATAGATAAAAGCCATAAATGTTTTTGTATTGGGTTACGAGCTTAATCTGGCAATTTTTGAGGTGAAGTTGATAAACTCGGGAAAGTTTTCAACACTTTGTTGACTACATAAACGACATTCTTGTATAGGTCATTAAGATCGCCTGTGTTTACTATTACGAAGTCTGTCCTGATAAGATCCATCTCTGTTTCACTGACGTGGCTGAAGTTATAACATTCTGGGTTATCTCTTATAATTTTTATGATTATTCCTCCCTGGCGTTTTATAAAATCTGCCTCATTAAGAAATCTGACGTCGTCGATTACGATCTTTGAGTGATTAGACTCCTGGAGTTTTCTGGCCATCTGTTTTATCCAGAAGTCTTTGTCAATCTGGTTACGGAAGATGTCAGTGCCGATTTTTTGCATTATCCATCTTGCAAAGGCACTTTTTTTACCTGAGAGTTCAGCTTCCGAACATATTCCTGCTTGTAGGATCATCTTTTTAAGGGGGTCAGCAAAGCCGAGTCTTTGGAAGTCGTAGTTTTTAACGAGGAAGTCTGCCACAGTAGACTTGCCACTTCCTGCTTTACCTGTAAGACCGATTAAGACCATTAAGACCTCCTAGCTGATGTAATATTTATTACGAAATGTCACAAAAGGTAGACTAAAAAACCGTGGAGGGCTCTATGATTATTGGCATTGATGTTGGTTATGGCTATACGAAGGCTTACACTAAAGTTGGGCATATTGAACAAAAGACTGTATTTCCTTCCCACGTAGCAGAACTTACTGAGGAGAGTGGATTTGAACAGTTTGACTGTGTCAGTCTTAGTGGTCAGCGGTATCTTGTTGGTGAGGCTGTCACACAGGCTGGATACAGTCCTGTTGAGACGGTGACAACTGAATTTATTGGGTCGAACTATTACATTGCCCTTCTTGGAAAGGCTATAGCTGATTTTGCACCTACTGATGACGTTATTGTAGTTACGGGATTACCGCCGGCCATGTTTTCACAGGAAAACATTTACCAGTTGAAAAAGGCTCTTAAGGAGCAGATACCAATAGTGACGAAGGACACGAGGAAGTACGCAGTAGCTATCAAGGATGTGCTTTTTGTTCCGCAGGGAGTTGGGGGGTATATTGCAGCTATGAATGATACTGATATCAGCACAAAGAGAGCCGTTGCGGTGTTTGATCTTGGGTATCACACTCTTGATGTTGTTATAATTAAGGACTACAAATATGCTTACCACGAATCAGGGAGCACGTTTTTAGGTGTAAAGGCTTTTTACGACGAGATCAGAAACAGGATACTAAGGCAGTACAGTATTAACGTGTCTGATGAAGTTATAGAGAGGATGTTGCGTTCAGGTGAGGAAGGGTTTACTCATTTTGGGAGGGTGTATTCTGTATCTGTAAAGGATATTCTTGAGCAGTACAAAAAACGGCTAATAAACTATTTACAGGTCTATGAGACCAAGGTAAACACACCTATTGAGGCGTGTTTACTTTGTGGAGGGGGGGCGGATATACTTCTTAATATAGACAAAGGGCAGAACCTTAGCAGACAGATAATCAAGGACCCTCAGATGGCAAATGCAAGAGGGTACTGGATCTTTGGGATTAAGAAACTGAAGGGTTTTTAACTTTTCTACTGGGAAGTCCACTAGAGAGGAGTAGTTCACGTGGTCGAATACATAAAGATTTGTGGTATAAAGAGGGTTGAAGATGCTCTGTTAAGTGTTTCTCTTGGGGCTAATGCAATAGGTGTTATTGTTGGAGCAAGGCATAAGACAGAGGACGAGATCTCTCCAGAACAGGCCTATGAGATATTTGGGTCTATTGAAGAGACGTATGGTGATAAAGGGATTTATAGGGTTCTTGTAACTCATCTTACAGACCCTGATGAGGTTTATAAAATTGCAAGGAGAATCAGAGCAAATGCAATTCAGATTCATTCAGATATGTTATTTCATCATATATTGCATTTGAGGGAGGTTTTTCGTGGACTTCTTATAGGTGTAGCTCATGGGAATTCTGATGATGTATTTATTAGGGTTGATTTACTTGTTGAAACCAGGGCTACTGACATGATACTTATTGACACAAAGACTCACGACAGGGTAGGTGGGACAGGCATAACGCACGACTGGAATATAACAAAGCGTCTTATTGAGACTCATCCCAAGACTCCATTCATTCTAGCAGGGGGGCTCAGCCCTGAAAACGTTGTTACTGCAATTAAGACCGTGAGACCTTACGGTGTAGATGTTAACTCAGGGGTAAAGGGAAAGGACGGTTACAAGGACCCTGAGAAACTGAAGGCTTTTATTGAATCTGCCTTAAGGTTGCAATAACCCTGTTTCTTCCTGAGTTTTTAGCTTTGTAGAGGTTTTCGTCTGCCTCTTTAAAGACGTCGTGAAAACTTCTCTGTTGTCCGTTTAACGAGGCAGAAAGCCCTATAGAGCAAGTGACGTGAATTTTTTTTACTGGGTGTTCGACGTGGAATTCTGTCTGTTCAACCTCTTTACGGATTCTTTCAGCTACCTTAACGGCATCTGTAAAGGAAGACCTGTGGAGTATCACCACGAACTCTTCACCGCCCCAGCGAATGGCAAGGTCGGACTGTCTTATAGCCTTTTTCAAGATCAGAGCGAAAGTTTTGAGGACGTCGTCTCCTGCTTTGTGTCCGTAGGTATCGTTGATTTTCTTGAAGTGGTCGATATCGAGGACCAGGATAGCATAATCTTTCAGGTCAACTGTATCAAGGATTGCTCTTGTAGGCAGTCCTGTGAGTCTGTCTTTGTAGAGGATTGAGGCATCAAACCCGCTTGTTGAGCCTACAGGATTTGTATGCCTCTGTTTTAGTGTAAGGCTTAAGGTATTGGTGGCGAAACGGAGAGCTTCTTCAGGTGTAAGGCAATAAAAAACCCTTCCGTAAAGAAACCCTGCTATTAAGGCATCTCCAGCCCCTGAGTAATTAATGACTTTAGTTTCAGGAGACGTAACTGCACCAAGGCATTGTCCTTTCTGCCATAGAGTTGCACCATCACAGTCTGAGGTGATAAGCCAGTAAGGCTGTGGGAACTTTTTACTGAGAGTACTAATTGAGGGGTTTTTCGTGTAGCCTTCGTGGTTGATACATTTAAGAAGACATTTTAGCTCTTTTACGTTACAGGATATAGTGTTAAAAAAGTTTACCGGGCACCTAAGTAACTTAGGGGTCTTTGTTTCAGACACGAGGTTTGTGAAAACTGGTACGTTACGTTTATAGGCGTTAAAGACGACGTTACGGATTGTTTCTACGGAGTTGTTAAAGTCGATGAATACTGCTTTAGTGTCTGGCGTTAGAAGCGGGCTTTTAATTACGACGCGTTCTATTGGTGTAGAGTTTACGGCGAACTTGAGGTTTTTGTCCTTTCTAAATGCCAGAAACACGGAATCCCCTTTGGCAGGATAGACCTTTTCGACTGTTATACCTGTGTCTTTAAGTTTTTCTAGTATCACGGAACTCAAAAGGCTGTCCTTCTTAAGAGCTGTAATAAGCACGACGTTTACGTCCATTAATGCAAGGTTAGCTGCCACGTTAAAGGCTGTTCCACCGACAGAGATTGTGAAGTTTCCCCGTCTATCTGTGCCTTCTTCAGAAGAGAATACGTCAGCAATAACGTCGAGGTTTACAGCCCCTATGGAATATACGATGGGCATTGTGCTATTTCAGGTAGATAAAGTAAAGTGTTGCTATCAGAAAAGTTGTGCTAATGAGATATTCCAGGGTGGAGCCTGTTTTAATTAAGTGGATTCCAAAGGTGCGTCTTGTAGGGTGTAACAAAGGCACTTTGGCTGAGAGGGCGTCTTCGAAGACGTGTAAAAGTCCGCCTAACCCAATGGCAAGAAGAAGGTATCCTACGATTCCATAAGGGAGCTTGTCTAGATCATTTATCAGGTTAGGGATTATTTTGTAAAGCGAGACTTTCCAGAACTTAACCTGTATTGAAAGAAGGCTTATTGTTCCTGCTATTAAGAGTATTAGGTAGAGGACTGGCCAGTGTGATATACGTCTGTGGTTTTTCTTCCATCTTTCTGATTCGTAGTCGAATCCTTCGAGGCTATCTGGGATTACGGAGAAGGCACTGCTTAGGAAACCTAAGATTAGGTCACCTGAGGTTGCTAGGACTATTGAGAAGGTTACGAGTTTGTGGCTGTACCACGTCACGTAGGAGTATTACGATATGAAACAGACGGGCGGGAGGTAAGAGGAAAAGGCGGGGATTGACCCCGCCTTTTTTATTTGCTATAATCTTTTATAACCTCAAGTATCTTTTTTTCAGTTTTTTAGCCAGAAAGTGTCCATGAAAAAGAATACAAGCGACTATTAACTACCTGTGGTATTTATTAATCCAGAGCGCCCTAGTTTAATCTATCTTGACAGTAGCAGAAATAGCAGAACCAGAAACCACATTAAAACCATACTGGCTGTAAGCGATACTGATCGTTTCTCTTCTGTAGTCATGTTATTAGCTTTCTGAAGATATTCTATGGCTTTAGAGTGTTCGCCTTTTTCACTATATAGTGTTGCCATTTTTCTGTAAATTTCAGCTTTGTCTTCTGTTGCTTTATGGAGTTCTGATAGTCTTCCGTAATATTCTAGAGCCTTACCATAGTTTTTCCTTTCTTCATATGCTTTTGCTATCTCACTTGTTATTGCTATTTTTATTTCTCTTTCACCTACTAGCCGCTTTTCAGCAGATTTTATTCCTTTGTTGTAATAGTAGAGCACTTTATCGGCTTTATTCATAGCAAGGTAAACCAAAGCCATCTCAGCGTAGATAAAGGCAAGCCTTGTTTCATTTTGAGTTAACTCTTCTGCTTGTTTAAGATTTGCAAGAGCAAGATTTAGTTTCCCTGCCATTCTGTATGCTTTTCCAAGACATAAATAGGTTCTACTGTTGTCAGGGTCTCTTTTTATTGCCCTTTTTCCAGCTTCTATTGCAGTTTGGTAGTCTTGAGCATCTAGAAATTTGAAACATTCGGAACTGCTGTCCCAAGCTTGTGTTTGTTTTGCAAAAGTGAAGAGTAAAATTGTGATAAGTAACAGTTTTTTCATGGCTTTTTCCTCCTTGTGCATTACTTCACTATTTGTGAGCACTGACAGCTAAAGCAGTCAGCTTTTCGCTTCAACGGGAGACTCTGTCTCCCTCTGCGAAGGCTTGCTCCAAGCCTTGTATAAAATATTTAGGGTTGCATTCGGATCTCGAGAGATAGCCTCCAATAAGAGTATTACGATTAGGCTGAAGGACAACTAGGAAATAAGCTATCACATGTAGCCGAATTTCTCAAGGCAAAGTCTTTGTAGATATTACCAGAAAAAGATAAACTGTTTCATCTCCTCAATAATCTTTTCCAAGCTCTGTAATTCTGGATAAGAAATTACAAGCGTGATTTCACCTTCTTTTTCCTTTTTGTTACTCCTAGAGTTGTTTGGTGAGCAACTTTTCATAGTTAGCTTTTCTAATCGCGTGGGTTTTTTGTTTTTAAGCCTTTTTTATTGTCTAGCAACTAATTACTAATTTCATACCCAACTATTAACATTTATAAAGAAGTCCCTAAAAACCCCGGCAGGTGTGTTTGCATGGAACATTTGTCCATGCAGAGGGGAACTCTCCGTGGTCTCTTTTTCCACTTGCAAGAGAAGGCTTGTTGCTTCTGTTTAAGGAGTGCTACATAGAGAACAAGCCAGTGGAAGATACGCCTGTGGTTTTTTCCATTTATCTGGTTCGTAGGTGAACCCTTCGATATTGTCGGGGATAACCGAACAGGGTTCTACTCAAAACGCTTAAGGCTGGGTTTTTGAGGGCTATCGGCACTGTTGGTTGAAGGTAATATATAGACAAATAATTTAAAGTAATAAAAATTGAAATGCACCGGGGGAAGGCCGATTTCCCTCTTCAGCCAGTGGTTAACCAGTGGCTGGGATGCTGCATCGAAACTCCCACCATGCTTGGTGCTGCCGTCCTACGGCAGGACGACCTCAGCCTTTTTCCTACTGATGAAACCCTGCGGGTTTCCCACCCTAGCTAGAGGGTGCCGCCACCAGGCGGGGTAGAAAAAGGCCCGAGGCTCGTTGAGAGCGCTGCAGCAGGGTGCATTTTTCTTTCTAGTGAGAGCCGGGCTCCTCACTAGAAAGAGATTTGAGCCCCCACCCGGTCTCAGAAAAGGGGGCTCTGTTGAAAGAGAAAAAAGGGAAGGCTTCCTTCCCTAAAACAAAAAGAAGGAGGAACAAAAATGGACACCAAAGTAGTCAAAGTCAAAACATTTTATGGAGAGATTCTTGATGTTAACGAACTTCTTCGTCGTTGTAGCGACGAAGAAGAAGAATTAAGATACTTCGATTTTATCGGCGGGGAGGGATGGCTCCCTGTCGATCAGTTCATGAGGACCATGGAGTGTTGGGCCTACGTGAGGGCCCAACGTAGAAGGCGGGAGTAATCCCGCCTTTTTTTATTTGTTATAATCTTTTATAACCTCAAGTATCTTTTTCTCAGTTTCCATAAGTTCTGTTTCCAGTTCAGCCCACCAGGCAAGGTCTCCTTCAGTCTTGAGAGAAACACAGATATCACTTACGTCACAATATTCACTACACTTCTTACCATTCCAAGTCTCACGAG
>Ga0197143_1002244_pt1 | contig 14587 bp, 11 predicted proteins | sample GBS70_MetaG_FD_148603 | JGI IMG/M metagenome (GOLD analysis project Ga0197143, IMG submission 148603) | Sediment microbial communities from Great Boiling Springs, Gerlach, Nevada, United States - GBS 70_MetaG | ecosystem: Environmental > Aquatic > Thermal springs > Hot (42-90C) > Sediment...
CTGCTGATTGGCGGCGGCGAGTGGCTGGTGCGGGGCGCGTCGCGTCTGGCGTCGCTGCTGGGCGTGCCACCTGTGGTGATTGGGTTGAGCGTGGTCGCCTTTGGCACCAGCGCGCCCGAACTTGCCGTCTCGGTGCTGTCCGCTTATCGCGGGCAGCCTGATATTGCCGTCGGCAATGTGGTCGGCAGCAATATCGTGAACATCCTGCTGATTTTAGGCTTGTCGGCAGCGGTCGCGCCGCTGGCGGTAAGTGTGCGCCTGATTAAGATCGAAGTGCCAGTGATGATTGGCACTGCGCTGCTGTTTTTCGTGCTGGCTTACGATGGGAAACTCACGCGGCTGGACGGTGCGCTACTCGTGCTGATTTTCTCGGCATATCTTGCATGGATGGCGCGTACTGCCCGTTCCGAAACGCTGCTGGAAGCGGAGGTGGAAGAGGCGGGCGCGATGCCGCGCACGGGCTGGACCTACCTCAAGTTGGCGGGACTGATGATTGCGGGTTTGGCGGGGCTGGCGCTGGGGTCGGAGTGGCTGATCCAGGGCGCGGTTGCCGCCGCGCGCGCACTGGGCGTGAGCGAACTGGTGATTGGGCTGACCGTCGTGGCAATCGGCACTTCCCTGCCCGAACTGGCGACCTCCGTGATTGCCAGCCTGCGTGGCGAACGCGACATCTCCGTCGGCAATGTGGTCGGCAGCAATATCTTCAACATCCTATCGGTGCTGGGCTTCAGCAGTCTGGTTGCTCCTGACGGGATGACCGTCGCGCCTGCCGTGCTGCGCTTCGATGCGGTGGTGATGATTGGCGTCTCGCTGGCGTGCTTTCCTGTGTTCTTTAACGGTTTCCAAATCAAGCGTTGGGAAGGCGCGCTGTTTGTGGGCTACTATGTCGCCTACACGGTGTACCTCATCCTGTATTCCAGCCACCACGACGCGCTGGACGAGTACACGCTGGCGATGGGCTACTTCGTGCTGCCGCTAACGGGGATTGCCCTCGCGCTGACGCTGATTTTCGCGTGGAATCGGCAGTACCTCAAGCCGCGCCGCCAGCTGCGCAAGAAGTTGGAGGCGAATCGGGAGCGCTAAGGGTGGTGGCTCACGGAAGAGGCTATCTCTGACGAGTTCAGCGGTTCTAATCGGGTTATTTTTAGCGTAGGAGGCAACTATGGAGAAGGCGTGGGTCATCGGCTGGTCGCATTAGTGTTGATTGGGGTGTGGCTTGGATCGCGTCGGCGCGTCCGTCGCCCCAAGCGGGATGAGTCGGTCAGCGACTCTGCGGGCGGTCAGTGGGCGACTGATAACGGCTGGGGTGGGAATGCGGGCGGCGCAGACGGCGGCAGTGGGGACGACTAATCGCTTGGACGCTGCATCCAGCGTCCCCGCTGGTGAGCTATTACCCACAGGTAGTATCGCTCGTTGAACTGACAGACACTGTGGAGGGCGTACTCCTGTCTTCGAATCACGGCTTCGTACAGCGCTTGATCAATCGGTGTGAGCCCCTTGAAGTCGGCAGGCGGTGCTACTTCGCTCAACAAGATGATAAGGTCAGGTTTTTGAGATAAGATGTAGTCTGTATCGATTCGCCTACCCAACCGACCAGGCAGGTGCGCGATATAATGAACGGCATAGCGGAAGGTAATGTACGCATCGTCGACGACGAACTCCCAGTATAGCCCAGCGAGAAACAAGAAGGGAATAGCAGCACCTACTACACTCCACGCAACGCTACGGCGGTCTGTCTGTGAACTTGCGTACACATGCGTATTGTACCCGTTTTGAGCGGCGCGGGCGTTGTTGTAGCGAGTTTTTGATACAGCGATGCGATGGGAATTGAGGCGATTCAGGGGGATTATCGCATACCTTGCGCTAGCAGCGTATCAACTGCGGCGATGACCTGATCGACACTGACGCTCCGCACGCAAGCGAAGTCCTTGAGGCGGCAGGCTTGATGTATGCAGCCCTCGCAATATTGCGGTGGGCGAACAGGGACCGTGGGCACTTGCCACGCATACCAGTTTTCTGGGGGGTAGTCGCGCCGAAAGTGGAGGCTGACGCAGGGCGTCCCGACGGCAGCCGCGAGGTGAACCACGCCCGTGTCCACGCTGACCAGCAACGCGGCGCGGCGCAAGATCTCCGCCATATCCAAAAGGTTGGTCTGCCCTACCAAGTTCACAGCACCCTGCCCAAAGAGGGCGGCAGGGTCGCTCTCGGCGGGTGCGTCGTTCGCGCTCCCTGTGAACACAGGCGTGTAGGCGTATCGCTGCAGTAAGTATTCACCGACAGCGGCAAACCGCTCCACTGCCCAGCGCGGTTGGACGCCACCCGTGCTGAGGTGCAGCACGGCATAGCGGGGGTGAGACGCGAGGGCGTCGGGCAGGTTGCCGCGCTTGGCAGGCGCATAGTGCAGCGGGTATCGAGGCAGCGGGCGTCCCAGCCATGTTTCTGCGACGGCGAGGTTCTTTTCCACCTGATGGGCGCAGGGGTTCAACACCGCGACATGCGTCAGCAAGCGTGCCACACGTGATCGGCGAGCCACTGCCCCGACGCGCACCTTGACGCCTGCAAAGCGCGCTATCAGCGCATACCGACGGGTGTCGGGACGCAGAATCAGCACTGCTTCGGGGCGCAGTTGTCGCAAAGCAGATGCCAACTTCCAGTACGCCGCCACGCGCGGGCGGTACGGCACGCCGCGCACGGCGTCCAGCCACGGCGACGCTTCAATCACCGACCGCCACCTTTGCCCAACCCATGCCGCGACCTTGAACTCTGGAAGCGTCTCCTTAATCGCCTGAAACACGGGCGTTGCCAGCAGCGTCTCGCCTAACTTATCGTCGGGTCGGATGACAACAATCCATCGCTCGGCTCGGCTCATGGATACGCACCCATCAGGGACTTCAGGATTCTACCCAACTGGACGCCTTGCCCCGAAAAGTGGCAGGAGAATCGCGCCTTGCAGGGAACGAACACTGCGCCATGCTTCTCACCCTAACGCTTGCCACAGGACTCATCGCCATGCAACCGACAAGCTACCGAGTATCGACCTACTTGCAGGATCTAAGCGTGCAGTATACGACGGCGCATGGGCTGCCCGACGCGCCTGTGCAGGCGCTGGCAATCGCGGGCGAAGCGCTATACGCGGGCACAGCGCAGGGCATCTACCGCGCGTCGCTGCAGCAGCCCGACCGCTGGCAGAAGGTCGCCGACCAGCCCGCAGCGTATCTCATTCCCGACGGAGCAGGCAGCGTGGTAGGCATCGGCGGGGCGCGGCTGTTTCGTTTAGACGCGGGCGGGCAGACGCGCACCCTGTACGAGGCGGATGCCGAACTCATCGGGCTGCAGGCAGCCTCGCGCGGCGGCTACTGGACGCTGACCCGCGAGGCGTTGCTACGCATCCACGACGGCAAGGTCGCCGAACGCCTGCCCGCGCCCACCAACCGCCACCTGCGCTGGTTCCACGAGGACACGCGCGGACGCCTCTATGCCTACGCCGAAGGCGAACTGGAACGCCGCCTCTACCGTTGGCAAGGGGGCGCGTGGCAACCCGTGCCCGTCAAGGACAATCGCGGACGCTACTACGACGACCTGTGGCTGTGCGCCGTCAGCGACTCCATCGGACACCTGTGGATTGGCGCACGGTCGGGGCTGATCCTCAGCGACGGTGAGGGCTGGTACCTCTCGCGTGAAGTCTACAGCGAGATGCCCGCGCAGCCCGTCGCCGAACTTATCCCGCCGTATGGGAGGATACGCTGCTTGGTGTTCGCGCCGAACGGCGACCTGTGGGCGGGCACGCCCGAAGGCGCGTGTCGCCTGCGCGACGGCAGATGGAGCTACTTCTGGGGCAGGCGGTGGCTACCCGACAATCGCGTCTATGCCATCGCCGTAGACGCCCAGAACCGCGCATGGATTGCCACCGCGCGTGGCGTTGCCTGCATCGAATCGCGCCCGATGACCCTGCGCCAGAAAGCCGAACACTACGAGCGGCTAATCGCCCTGCGCCACAACCGCAACGGCTTCGTCACCAACTGCGACTGGGACGACCCCAACGACCCCGACAGCTGGAAAATCGAAGCGAGCGACAACGACGGGCTGTGGACCGCGCTCTACTGCGCCGCACAGGTGTTCCAGTATGCTGCCACGAAAGACCCCGCCGCCCGCGAACGCGCCCGCAAATCCATGCACGCGCTGCTGGAGCTGGAACGGCTCACAGGCATCCCAGGCTTCCCCGCGCGGAGCATCGTGCGCAAAGATGAAACCCGCTACTACCGCTCCACAGGCGAGTGGCACGAATCGCCCGTGGACCCCAACTACACTTGGAAAGGCGACACCAGCTCCGACGAGTTGGACGGGCACTACTTCATCTGGGCGGTCTACTACGACCTGTGCGCCGATGACAGCGAAAAAGAGCGCATTCGCGGCACGGTGCGGCGAGTGACCGACCACCTAATGCAGAACAACTGGCGACTGATTGACAAGGACGGCAAGCCGACGCGCTGGGCAATCTTCAACCCCGAAGCCCTCAACGACGACCCCATCTGGGAAGAGGAGCGCGGGCTGAACGCGCTGTCGATTCTGTCGCACCTAAAGGTCGCCTACCACATCACAGGCGACGCCAAGTACCAGCAGGCGTATGAACATCTCATCCAGAAGCACCACTACCTGCTGAACGCCGTCACGCAGAAGATGCTCCCACCCTACGACATCAACCATTCGGATGACCAGCTGGCGTTTCTGTGCTACTACCCGCTGCTGCTGTACGAGACGAACCCAGAGTATCGACGGTTGTGGCTGATGAGTCTGGAGCGTAGTTGGCAGATTGAGCGACCTGAGCGCAGCCCACTGTTCAACTTTATCTACGGCGCGGTTACGGGCAAGCCGTGCGATGTAGAGGCGGCAGTACAGACGCTTCAGGAATGGCCGTGGGACTTGCGCAACTGGGAGTGTCGCAACAGTCATCGGCTGGACATCGTGTTAGACACTCGCAAGGGGCTGCGCGAGCCGCAGTCGGTACAGATTGTGCCTTACAGTGAGCGCGAGGTGATGCGCTGGAACGGCAACCCGTATCGCCTGGACGGGGGCGACCCGCTCGGCAGACGCGAGGACGACGGCACGGCATTTCTACTTCCCTACTGGATGGGCAGGTATCATCGGCTGATTGAGGAGTAGACAAACGCCGTCTAATTGCTGTCAATCGGCGTTTGACTGCTGTCCATCGGTGTCTGATGACTGTCAAACGCCATCCGATGGCTGTCAATTGACGATTGATTGCCGTCCATAGGCGGTTGACAGCGATTAGACACCCTGCGGCAGGATTCCCCACTCGCGCAGGATGTCAAGTAGAGGCTGCTGTCGCCAAATCCACTCCACGCGCAGCCAGAAGCCTGGCAGCTCGCGGCTGTGGTAGACGCCCTCGCTCCCTGCGTAAGCGACGCGGTACACCCCCGTGTCGTCCAGTTGCCAGAACTCGGCGTACTCGCGTTCGGGGTCGATAATCCAATACTCAGGCACGCCTGCGGCTTCGTACTCGGTGAACTTCTCCCTACGGTCAACGGTTCGCGGCGGACTGAGAATCTCCACGACAATATTCGGCGCACCGTCAAAATATTGTTCGGTGAACTGTGCGCGTCTATCGTTCAGCACTACCACAATATCAGGCTCGCGCGAGACCTGCCTGCCGTCAGGCAGCGTAAGGCGCACTTGCAGTGGCGGATGATGCGCCTCGCCCAATTGGTGGATGGGTCAACCAGTTGATCAGCAGCTGGTATAGGTTTGCGTTGCTCCTTTGATGTCTGACCGATACAGGTATTTTGGGTATCACCTCGCCATCAACCCACTCGGCGTGGCTTTCGTCGTCGAGCATCTCCAGAAACTCTTCGAAGCTGACGGTCTGCTTCGGCATAGTCGTTTCAGGGGTCGGTTGCATCGTTCTCACCCGCATTAGAGCATACCCGATAGAGGGCGCGTTCGGCGTCGCGTGTCCAGTAGCGTCCCGCTTCCAAGTGCGCAGCGACTTCGGGCAGGCGGTCGTGCAGTTCGGTCAGCCCTATCAGCGGCAGGTCGGGCAGCTGCGGGAAGACGACCACCTTGCCCGGGTAGCGGTGGCTTTGCACGGCTTGGAGGGCTTCGGGCAGCGCGTTCAGCCCCGCGATTGCACCGATGACCTTGCGGGCTGGCAGCGCGCCTTCCGCCACCAGAAGCAGGCACTCGGCGATGTCGTCCATCGTGGAGCCACTACTGCCCAGCAAGCGCATGTGGCGCGACGCCAGCGGCGTGAGGTCTAACGGAACTTTCTGTCCCTTCGGGATGCCTGCAAACAGGTTCAGTACGCCTCCGTCGGTCAGCAGCGGGTAGGTCAGCGCGACCGTCTCCGCCGACGACGCCAGCAGCATGATGTGGTCGTACCCGTGCGGGCACAGGGCGCGCAGGTGCGCCTGCTGCGCCTCAGGGTCGGCGTCGGCGTTGCAGTAGAACTGCAGCTCGATGCCCGCGTGCTGGGCAAGTGGGATACCCATCTCACGCAGGGGTTCCAGCCGTTCGGGGTGGCGGTCAACGACGACCACCTGCGCGGGCGGTTCGGGGCGGGTCAGCGCGTAGAACAGATGCATCTGCCCCATCGCCCCACCTGCGCCGAACAGCAGCAGGCGGTCGCCCTTGCGCAGGGCTGTGTCGCGCGTGTGGCGGTAGGCGTCGGTGATATCCCAGCTGGTCGTGCCCATCAGCAGCAGGCGGTCGTAGTGCAGCCTGCCGACATCAACAGGCACGGGCGGGATCGTGCGGTGACAGGTGAAGCTGAGTGCCCCACCATAGCCGAGGGCGTCCTGCGCGGCTTCCAGCACTTCGGGCGTCGGCTCGCCGAAAATCAGGATGTCAGTGAAGCCGTCGGGCGCGTGGGTATCGCGCAGCGCGCGCACCCGCGCAGGGTCGTACAGCGCGTCGGCGAGCGCCTCGATGCGGTGGAACTCCATGCCCAGCGCGCGCGCCGCGTGTTCAAACGCCTCCGCCAGCGGGTTGCCGCGCGGGTCGGTGAGAAGGAGGGCGATGCCTGAGTCCCCCCTCACCCGTACTCTCTCTCCCCTTTCTAAGGGGGAAGAGTGTACGGGAGTGGGGGGATTCAACTTCTCCACCCCCCCACACCGATACCGTACCATCGGCGCGTGCGGCAGGATAACCAGCCATCTGCCGTTGGGCAGGGGCGTCGGGCGCGGCTGGATACGGTAGCTGGCGACGACGCACGCCCACGGCTCTACCAGCGCAGCTTCCGCGTCGCTGAGGTGGTCAGGACAGCGCAACAGGTAGCAGCCCGCATCGCCGTTCAGCACAGGCTCGCCGAAAACGGTGTATTGCGAGTAGCCGCCGTCCAGCGCGTAGCCAACCGCCTGCACCCGCCCGTTCACATACACATCTGCTTGCACGATGTATCGCTCGCCGATGTGGAACCGCCCTTGCAGCGCATCAACGACCTGCACAACCGTGCAGCAGATTTCGTGTCCCATCACGGCAGGATGCTTGCGCAGGTCGCGAGCGATTTTGGGGTGCGCCTCGCCCAAGCGCAGGATCTTCAGGTCACTGAAGCAGATGCCAACGGCGTCGATGCGCACCAGAATCTCATTCGGCGCGGGCTGGGGCAGGGGCAGGCGTTCAGGCTTGCCGTCGCGCCCCAGATTCTCCAGCCCCGCGCCGTATAGGTTCCAGCGGAGGTGAGTAGCGGGTAGAGGGTTAGAACTCATAGCGTCTGGGCTGCTGTGTCAGCGTCGCGCTGAGCGTCAGTTGCTTGCCCTCGCGCCAAATGCGCAGTTGTATGGTGTCTCCAGGCTGTTTGAGCCGCAGCGCGTCAATCATTTGGTCAGAGTCGCGTATGAGGCGCCCATCGATTTGCTGAATGACATCGCCTGGCAGAATCCCCGCTCGGTATGCTGGGCTGCCGCGTTCTACTTGCATCACCAGTACGCCCTCTGTGGGAAACTTTAGGTCGGGAAACAGTTGGCGAAGGCGTTGCCGAATTTGAGGGTCACTTGCGTCGACGAAACCCACACCCAGATACGCTTCACCCAAAAAGCCATACTGTAGGATCTCGCGCACCACTTGCCGCACGCGGTTGACAGGGATAGCAAAGCCGATGCCGACATTCGCGCCAACGGGCGAGAAAATCGCGGTGTTGATGCCCACCAATCGCCCCCGCGAGTCGGCAAGCGCACCACCCGAGTTGCCCTGATTGATGGCGGCGTCGGTCTGAATAAAGCCCTTAGGCAGGTCGGAACGCTCCACGCGGCGGTTGATTGCGCTGACGATGCCCGCGGTAACGGTCGTGCCCAGCCCGAACGGGTTGCCCACCGCAATCACCCAGTCGCCGACTTGCAGCTTGTCGGAGTCGCCCAACTGTGCAGCGGGCAGATTGCGAGCGTCGATTTTGAGTAGGGCAAGGTCGTTGCGCCGATCGGTGCCCAACACCTTCGCGGTGAACTGGCGTCCGTCTTGCAGCGTGACGATGATGCGTTGGGCAAGTTGGTCGCCAACGCGCACCACATGGTTGTTGGTCGCAATATAGCCGTCGGGCGAGATAATCACACCTGAGCCACGCCCAGCGACCCGCTCGCGCGTCTCGCCAAAGATGTCCATCATCCGAACGGTGGTGTCGATATTGACCACAGCAGGCGCAATCCGCTGCGCTGCCGTGCGGAGCATCGTCTCGAAGTTCGTGGGCGGTGGCTCAGCAGCGGAGGGTCGCTGCTCCAGCAATTTCGTCAGTGCCGCGCGCTCCGCGTCCGTCTCACCCGCAGGCGCGGCGATGACCCGTCGTACGCCGTCCCGCTGCGGGAAGTAGGTGTTCAGCACATACGCACCCGTTGCAAATCCCAGCGCAAACAGCACCACAAATCCCAGAAACTTTCGCATAGCGTGTCCCTCCGTAGAGTGTACCCAATCGTTAGACGCCCGAAGGTACACTTAGGGTGTGCGCTCGGCGGTTGAGATTGGGTACGAGCTGCTGCAGCAGGGTCGGTACGCGGACGCGCTGCCGTTTCTGCAGCGCGCCGTCGCCGAGCAACCGCGCGAGGGGCGTGTACACCTGTACCTCGCGCTTGCCTACGCGCATCAGGGCAACAACACGGATGCCGAGAAGCACTTCGCACAGGCGATTGCGCTCAACCCGCACGACGGCTATGTGTTTTACAACTGGGGCGCGTACCTGCACCGCCAGAATAGGCTGGCGGAAGCGCTGAAGGCATACGAGACGGCGTATCGGTTAGACCCGACGCTGGTGGGCGCGAAGCAGGCAGCAGACGCTTTGCGCGGGCGCGCGCCGATGTACGCCCCGATGCCGAGTTCACCACAGGCGCCGCATGCCTCCGTGCCGCCCTCGTCCCAGCAGACGCCGTATGCGCCGACGCCGACAGCCACGCCGCCGCCTGTGCAGCCGACCGATCTCTACACACCCGCTGCCAGCCGCTACCGCAACGCGCGGGGCTGCATCTCAGCGGGGGTGCTGCTGGCGCTGTTCGGGCTGTGTGTGCCCCCAGTGGGGCTGATCGGCGGGCTAATCTGTGGTGTAATCGCCCTCCTGCGCGGCTCGGTTGCAGGCGGGCTGGTGGTGATTGTGCTCACGATTGTGCTGAGCTGGATGGGAATGCAGGCGTGGGCGTTTCTCGGCGAACTCGCGCGAATGACGGGGCAGATGTAGCCTAAAGTCGCACCCGCGCCTGCTCTTCCAGCTGCTGCTCCAGCATACGCACCCGTTCCTGAAGCGTCTCCAAAGTCATCTGCAAGCTCATATCGTACTGGGTGGAGGTGTCGCGCAGTTGCGCCAGCTCTTGGCGAAGCGCCTCGATCTGCGCAACAATCTCTTGATTGCTCAGCCTGCGCCGCTCCAGCTCCATCTGAAGCATCTCTTTGCGATGCTTCAGCACCATCGCTGTGATAGGTATAAACAGCGCAGGTCCAAAAATGAACACAATCGCCGCTAACGGTATCAGCCCTTCCATCGTCCTGTCCCCGCTGCTGAAGTATACCATGCCATGCGGTATACTTTGGGTGAGGTTGGTTTCGCCTATGAGACGGCTGTTCGGGCTACTGATGGGGTTTGCGCTTCTCTTTTCCTACAGTGTGCAGGCGCAAGGTCGCGCCGCGTTGAAGGACGCGCTGCGCCGCGATATTGAACGCGCCCGCGAAAGGGTCTTCCCCGCGCTGGTGAATATTTTGGTGGTGAATCGCTACTTTGACGGCGGGCGGGCGCAATATTCACTGGGGGGCGGCAGCGGCGTGATTGTGTCGCCTGACGGGCTGGTGTTGACCAACTACCATGTGGCGTCGGATGCGGTGCGCATCTTCTGCACGCTGAGCACGGGCGAGCGGTTGGAGGCAGAGGTGCTGTTTCACGACGCACTAACGGATCTCAGCGTGCTGCGCCTCAAACTGCCGCCCAACGCGCCCAAGCGCGAATTCCCGTATGCCCCGCTGGGCGACTCGGACACCCTGAAGACAGGCGACTATGTGCTGGCGATGGGCAACCCGCTGCTGCTGGCGTCTTCGGTGACGCTGGGGATCGTGTCGAACCCCAAGCGCGTGTTCCTGAACCCGTTCAATCAAGAGATTGAGGGTGCGGAGTTCGAGCGCGGCGACCGTTCGGGGATGCTGACCCGCTGGATTCAGCACGACGCGCTGATTCTGCCCGGCAACTCTGGGGGACCGTTGGTGAATCTGCAAGGCGAGGTGGTCGGCATCAACCAGTTGGGCGGCGGCGGGCTGGGGTTTGCGATTCCGTCGCGGATTGCCCGCGCGGTGCTGGAGCAGGTGCGGCGCACGGGGCGCGTGGAGCGCGGCTGGCTGGGCTTCCGCGCAATGCCCGTCGACAAGTTGCGCCGCACAGACGGCGTGCTGGTGGCTTCCATCACCCCAGGTTCGCCTGCCGAGCAAGCAGGGCTGCAGCCTGGCGACATCGTGCTGCGCATCGACGGCAAGCCCACCAACGCCCGCTTCCCCGAAGAGATCCCGCTGGTCTACCAGCAGATTGCCGAGCTGCCCATCGGTAAGACGGTCGCGATAGAGTACCTGCGCAGTGGCGAACGCAAGACCACACAGGCGCAGGTCGAGCGCATGGAGCCGTACTATGGCGAGGAGGACGAGTTCCGCACGCTGGGTTTCACGGCGCGGGACATCACACGCCCGATGGCGCGTGCGAGCCGCCTGCCCGAAGCGGGCGTGCAAATCACGGGCATTCGCCCTGGCTACCCGCTGGACACCGCCGAACCGAAGCTGAATGTGGGCGACGCGATTGTGAAGTTTGGCACGCGCACCATCCGCAATCTCAAAGACCTGCGCGAAGCCATCGAGGCACACAAAGACCAAGAGAACATCCCCATCGTGTTCCAGCGGCGTACGGAGACACTGATTACGGTCATTCGCAACCGCCCGCCCTCGCCACCCAGCCCGAATGTGGAGCTGCCCAAGGCGTGGTTGGGCGTGCGCACGCAGGTCATCACCCAGCCCGTTGCGCAGGCGCTGGGCGACCCGAACCTAAAGGGCTTCCGCATCACCGAGGTGTTGCCCTACACGGAGGCGAGCAAGGCGGGGCTACAGGTGGGCGATTTGATTGTTGCGCTGAACGGCGAGCCGCTGGAGGCATTCCGCACGCAGGATGCCCGTGACCTTGAGCGGCGCATCGAACGGCTGCCCATCGGCGAGACAGCAACGCTGACCATCGTGCGCAACGGCACACGCCAAGAGGTGCGCGTCGTGTTGGAGCCAAATCCCGCCTCTGCCGAAGCTGCCCGCAGCGTGCGCCAAAACGAACTCGACTTCGCCGTGCGCGACATCACCGCCTTAGACCGCATGCGCAACCGCTGGCGCGAAGACCAGCAAGGCGTGCTGGTCACCGAAGTGCCCAACGGCAGCTGGGGACAACTGGCAGGGCTGCGCACGGGCGACCTCATCCTCGCCATCAACGAGCAACCCATCCAAACTGTGCAAGATTTCCAGCAGGTGATGCAGACCGTCGTGCAGCAGCAACCGCCTGTCGTCATCCTCTATGTGCTGCGCGACCGCGAGACCTCGTTCGTCTTCATCGAACCTGACTGGAAGGAAATCACGCAATAGGAGGGCACTATGCGACTACTGTGGCTACTAACACTATGCCTGCCACTACTTGGCTGGACGCAGGCGACGCCCGAAACGGGCAACGCGTACAAACAAGTGCTGGAGAAGGTGCAACCGAACATCGTGACCGTGCGCGTGGTCATCAAAGTCGAGTTTAAGTCAGAGGACGAGACTGAGACCGAAGAGAGCAAGTTCACGATGCAAGGCGCGGTTCTTACCAGCGACGGACTGGTGATGGCATCGGGCGTACTCCTATCGTCTGAGAGTTTCAAGCAGCTGATAGGCGCAGAGGACGACGAGATCAAAATCACGATTACCCCCCAAAGCTTCAAGGTCATCTTCGGCTCCGAGACGAAAGAGTACGACGCGAAGCTGGTCGCCACCGACTCGCAACTGGGGCTTGCGTTCCTGAAAATCACGAACCTGGAGGGGCGCGCGATTACGCCGATTGTTTTCTCCAACGAGGAACTCTTTGTCGGCAAGGAGGTGCTAACTGTCTCGCGCTTGCCGAAAGGCTTCGATTACGCGCCCTACTTCTGCACAGGGCGGATTATCAGCGAAATCAGCAAGCCGCGCAAGGCGTATCTCATGGAGGGCAATATCAGCGAGTTGGGATTACCTGTCTACAACATCAAGGGCGAAGCGGTTGGCGTGCTGGTGATTTTGCAACACGGGCTGAAGGACGAGGAGGTGGACTTCGGCTTCCGCTCGAACTTCGGCAACGATTCGCGTGCGTCGTTCCTGTTGCCTGCTTCTGCGCTGCGCCCGCTGATTGAGCAAGCCATTCAGCGTGCTGCGAGCATTCAGTGATGGAACGCCGCCCCGCCCTACTCTATGACTTGGGGGTTGTGCCCTACACCGATGCGCTGGAGTTGCAGCGCACCCTGCACGCCCAGCGCGTCGCGGGCGCAATCCCCGACACGCTGCTGCTCTTGGAACACCCACCTGTGATTACGCTGGGCAAGGCGTTCCACCCTGAACACCTGCGCTACGCCCGCGAGTTCTACGCCCAGCAAGGCATTGAACTCCACCCGACCGACCGCGGGGGCGATGTGACCTGCCACAATCCGGGGCAGCTGGTGGGTTACCCGATCTTCGATGTCGCACAGCATGGACGCGACCTGCACAAGTTCCTGCGCGACATCGAGCAGGCGATTATCGACGCGCTGCGCGCGTTCGGCGTCGAGGCACATCGTGAGGTGGGCTACACGGGCGTGTGGGTCGACGACGCGAAAATTGCTGCTATCGGCATCAAAGTCACCAAGTGGGTCAGCATGCACGGCTTCGCGCTGAATGTGAACAACGATCTGCGTCTGTTCCAGACGATTGTGCCCTGCGGGATTGCCGACCGCCCTGTGACCTCGCTGCAGCAGGTGCTGGGGCGCGCCGTCCCGATGGAACAGGTCAAACACGAAATCGCGCGCGCCTTCGAGCGGGTGTTCAAGATAACTTTCAGGTATACTGCGCACGACACGGAGGTCGAACCATGCGAACTCTCGTCACTTTAGGAACATTGCTAACGGCTTTAGCGGCTGCGTTGGGTCAGGTGGAACCGCGCGGCGAGAATCCCGCGATTCGAGTCAACACGCTACTTGGTCCCACAGGGCTGATTACCGTGCCCACTTCCACGACCACGCGCGTAGAGCGGTTCCAACTCGGAACGGCGTTCGGCAAGGACATCCGCACCGTCTCGCTGAACTGGGGCGTTTTTGACAGCATCGAAATCGGCGGCGCGGTCGTGGATCGCAACAATCTGGATAACAAGGTCATCGCCACAGCGAAGGTGACCATCATCCCGCAGAACTTTGATTGGCTGGAGCTGGGCTTCGGCGCAATTGACCCCTTCGACGCCATCGACAACACGGTTTACGGTATGGCAAGCGTGAATGTGCGCGTGCCTGCCCAAGCGTCTGAGTCGGCGGTCAGCTTGCGCTTGCATATCGGCTACGGCACAGGCATCTACCGCGACAAGGTCATCGGCGGCGGCGAGGTGTTTCTGGGCGATCGGTTCTCAGTGGTTGTGGAATACAACGGCGTGGACACCAACGCTGCGCTGCGCTATGTGCATGACGACGCACTGCGCCTGCAGCTGGGCACGCAAGCCAAGGTCATCTACTTCAGCACGACCTACGGGCTGAGTTTCTAACCCAACTCGCAGGAACTTCGAACGCCGAGTCGAAAAACCTTCCTGTGCGAAGTGGCATCGCAACAGGGAGGTTTTCTCATATGATGATTCGGACAGGACTTGCGTTCGTTTTAGGCGTGTGCATCGGCTGGGCGGTCTGGAGCCAGCCGCAAGCCGTTGAACTGAGTGTGCGCGGGGACACCGTGCGCATCACCCGCGATAGCTATGGCGTACCGACGGTGCAAGCGAACACCCAGTACGGACTGCTGTACGGCAATGGCTACGCGATTGCGCAGGACAGGCTGTGGCAGATGGAGCTGTATCGTCGCCAAGCGCGCGGCGAGATGGCAGAACTGATGGGCAGCCGCGCCCTTGAGCAAG
>Ga0197143_1002245_pt1 | contig 14587 bp, 14 predicted proteins | sample GBS70_MetaG_FD_148603 | JGI IMG/M metagenome (GOLD analysis project Ga0197143, IMG submission 148603) | Sediment microbial communities from Great Boiling Springs, Gerlach, Nevada, United States - GBS 70_MetaG | ecosystem: Environmental > Aquatic > Thermal springs > Hot (42-90C) > Sediment...
TGGTTTGGGGTCCGCAGCTGACGGACGAAGCGCGGTATCTCGCCGAGGAGCAGGCGCTCGTCGTGGTACGCGATGGTGCACTGGAAGGCTGGGAGGCGGCCCTCCAACGGTGGGTGACGACTGGCTAATGCTTTGGCCTGCTCGGGAAGAGCGGCGTGCGGCGACGGAACTCGTCTGCGGCATGCAAGCGGGTGCTGGCCAGCAGGTCACGGTGGCCTCACCCCTGCGTCCTACCCCCTAAGCTGGGGAGCGCCGACCGACTGCTGTCCTTCGGCAGCATCGCGAGCGAACCTGGCTCTCGGCTGCGTGTCCACCGATACCGGCGAATCGCTGGACAGCGAGAGAGCCGAGGACCGAGCTCGGCGGGTTCTCGGACAGAGCAGGAGCAGACCGACCTCGCTCGCGCTGGATCGGTGCAGAACCAACCGCGTGCGTTTGTTTCTCGCTCGGTGGAGGCGCGCGCTGACCTCGGCCCGCTCCCGCTGGAGCGAGGGGCAGGCTCTTTCACCCAACCTCACCAGCGAGCGCGGTGTCGCGGTCAAAGGGCGGAGCGCTCGGCTGGAACGCCGGTCGGACGTAACGCGCTCGCTCAGAGGGGCGCACGCGTGCTCGAGCAGCGCGTGCAGCACCACTCCGACGGGGAGCGCGAGGGCGAGTGCGTCCGCCGCTGCCGCCCCGAACGAGCAGAACCGAGAAGCGCGGAGACGAGTCGAGTTCTGTCGACGGATCGGACAGCAATAGGTGCCCTGGTACGGCGCGCGAGCATTGAGTAGACTCGATTTCTAGTTGCGCGACGCCGGTGTTCCCGGCACGAGGGAGGACACCCGACCGATGGCCATCGACCATCTCCTCGAGCAGCTGCTCGACCGCCTCCGCCACGACCCCGACCTGCGCCGCCAGCTGGCCCAGCTCCTCTTCGGCCGCGAACTCGCCCAGCTGGCCGACCAACTGGCCGAGCTGGCCAGCCTCGTCCGCTCCCTGGCCGAGTCGACCCAGCAGGGCTTCCAGCTCCTGGCCGAGCGCCTCACCCTGGTGGAGCGCGAACTGGCCACCCTCCGCCGCGTGGTCGGGGATCTGGCCGAGCAGCAGCGCGCGACCACGGCCCAGATCGCCGCCCTCACTGACCGCATGGAGCGGGTGGAGGGGCAGATCGCCGCCCTCACCGAGCGCATGGAGCGGGTGGAGGAGCAGATCGCCGCCCTCACCGAGCGCATGGAGCGCGTGGAGGGCCAGATCGCCGCCCTCACCGAGCGCATGGAGCGCGTGGAGCAACAGCAGGCGGCCACGACCGAGCAGATCCGCCTGCTCACCGAGCGGATGGAGCGGGTGGAGCAACAGCAGGCAGCCACGACCGAGCAGATCCGCCTGCTCACCGAGCGGATGGAGCGCGTGGAGGGCCAGATCGCCGAACTCGTGGCTATCGTGCGGCGACATACCGACGACCTCGCGCAGCTGCGCGGCTGGTACCTCGAAGTCAAGGCGCGCGATCGAGCGCCGGCGATCTTCGGCCGCTGGATGGACGAGACTCGGGTGGTCACCCCGACCGAGCTGCGGCGCATGGTCCGGGCCCTGTTCACGCGCGAGGAGATCGGGCGTCTCATGGACGCCGATATCGTCGTCACTGGCACCATCGACGAGCATCCGGCGCTGCCGACCGTCTGGCTGGTCGTCGAGGTCTCGGTGACAGTGGACCAGAGCGACGTGCGTCGAGCGCTCGAGCGCGCTGAGCTCTTGCGCCGAGTCGTCGCCAACGTGGTGCCTGTCGTGCTGGGTGATCAGGTGACCGAGGGAGCCCGGACACTCACCGAGGAAGAACGGGTCGTCGTCGTGCGCAACGGTCACATCATCGGCTGGCAGGAAGCGATCGAGCGCTGGGTCACGGCCGCCTGACGCCGGAACGACGTCCCCCGCGGTGATTCGTCAGCAAGGACAGCGTGGTCGACGAGAGCGAGAGCGGACCCTGCTCGCCCGGTATCGGGCTGGCCACGCCGCACTCGTCGCCTTCATCGGGTAGGACATGGAGGAGGGCAGGATGGTCGGGCCGGTGGGCCGATGCGCACGATGCGCCGGACGGAGCCACACGCTCTGGTCGCGCGGTGCACCGGGGCAGGCGAGCGGCGGTAGGAAAACGGCTCGCTCGACCGTCACCCCCTCGAAGATCCGTTCCGCCTGCCGCCTCTCTTTGCGGGCACGCGGGGAATCCCGGATGCTCATCCTCGATCGTCGGTCGCTGCTCGGGACGAGCTGACTCCTGCTGGATGGCATGTGCCACCTCGCCATGTCGGCGGAAAGGGGGCGATCCGCCGGAGCAGCGCCAGCGAGGCGTGTCGAGGCGCCTGTCTCACTCCGGGAGCGGGCGTAGTCGAAAAACGACGACCGTCCGCGGCCGGCCAGCGCGATCGGGAACACCGGGTTGGAAGGTGTGGCCCTCGTATTCCATGCGACCGAGGCAGCGGTAGAAGCCTGGTCGGGTGAACTCGAAGACCCACAGCTGGCGGCCGCTCGCACGATGCTCGGCGATGGCGCGGTTCCCGCGGACGAGCCTCATGTCGCCACGTTGCCCCTCACCGGTATAGAAGTACCAACGCCCGTCTTCGCTCCAGCCGTCTCGGTAGCCGTAGGCTCGGCCGCTCGGTGAGGAAAAGAGCAGGACGACTGGTGCAGCGCGAGGGGTCACGATACCGCTGGACCGCTGACCACCGAGTTGGCGATGAATCTCCTCGCGCCGGTACTCGCGACCGCGGACGAACATGGCGCGCGACCTCCCGTTCGACGACTTTCGTGCTCTGGCAGCATACCAAAAGGGCACGTCACCCTCGCTCGTGCTCGTCGACGCATCCCCGGAAGGGAACGCTCGCCAGCTCGGAGGGCGCTCGCGCTACGGAGGTGAGCCAGCGCTGCTCCGCGGGGAGCGTCCGCGAGTGGCCGGGGAAACGAGCAGCGCGTCGGGTCTCGCCGGAGACCGTCTGGCGAGCGGCCAGTCGGCGAGGTGGCGAACGCCGTCGCGTCGAGGGACGACCGAAGCTGCCGTATGCTATGGGGCGAACAGGGGGAGGGGCATGGCGCGTCGGGTACTCGTCTCGGTGCACGATGTCGCGCCGAAGTATCGCGAGGAGATCCGCTGGCTGCTGCATCAGTTGGACGCGATCGGGGCGCGTCCACGCAGTCTGTTGGTGATCCCGTTTCACGACGGGCGTGACGATCTCAGGCGCTGTCCGGAACTGGTGGAGCTCCTCCGGGAAGAAGTCGCCAGCGGTTCGGAAATCGTGCTCCACGGCTACACGCACGCTCGGGCCGGGCGCTGGCGAGGCGACCCGATCACCGTCGCCCGGGCAGCGCTCTTCGCCCGGGAGGTCGCCGAATTCGTCAGCCTGGAATGGCAAGAGCAGCGGGCTCGTCTCCTGGCGGGGCGCGAAATCCTGGAGGAACTGGGACTCCCGACGCACGGCTTCTGCCCACCGGGCTGGCTCCACACGACAGAACTCCCGGATCTTCTCCGCGAACTCGGCTTTCCCTACCTGGTGGAGATGCTGTTCCTGCTCGACGTCCGGTTGCGACGGCGCCTCGTCACCCCGTGGATGGGGTTCATGGGGACGAATCGAGGCCACGAGGAACTCGCCCAGCTGGGCGCGCGCCTGCTGGCACCCTGGCGAACGCGAGCGGAGCTGGTCTCGGTCTTCTTGCATCCCCAAGGTGCGCCACGTTCTCCGGTTTGCCAGCGGGTTCTACGGGAGCTGGCGCAGGAACTCGAGAGAGGAGGAGTTCCGTTGACCTATGGAGAGGCGATCCGTTCCTCCTGACGTGACGATCGTTATCCCGGCCCGGAACGAGGCGAAGACGATCGGGCAGGCCCTCGCCTCGGTCGCTGAGCAAGCCTGGCCATTGGAACGACTGGAAGTGGTCGTCGTCGACAACGGTTCGACCGACGGGACGCCCGCAGCGGTACGAGAATTCCAGCGGATGTTTCCCCGGCTCCGCGTACGGCTCCTCAGCGAGCCACAGCCAGGCGTGAGCCGCGCACGCAACCGGGGCGCGCGAGCTGCTCACGGACGCGTCCTCCTGTTTTGGGATGCCGACTCGCGCCTCGCGCCGACCATGATCCCGGCTGTACTCGGGCACCTGCACCGCGGCGAGGCAGCCGCGCGCTTGCGGGTGGTTGCGGACTCGAACGACCCGATCGACCGGGCATTCTTCTTCCTGGCGACCTGGGCGAAAGAGCGGCTGCGCGTGCCGACACAGCTGTGCGCTGTCCGCCGGGACGTGTTCTGGGCAGTGGGCGGCTTCGACGAGCGCCTGCGGGTCGCTGAGGACTACGATCTCTTGCGGCGGATCCGAGCGGCCGACTTTCGAGTCGGCTTCGTGACCGAGAGCAGCGTGTCGACATCGCCGCGGCGACTGCACCGCTGGCCGCTGCGCCTCGGACTGCTGGTGACCGCACTGCAATGGTTGGCGGCGCTCGCTGGCATCGGCCAGGATTGGCCCTATTGAGGTGGTGCAGGTCGTGGCCGGGGCGACCGACATTTCGGTGATCATTCCGGCCCGCAACGAAGAAGCGTTCGTGGCTCGTGCCCTGCGCTCCATCGCCCGGCAGGCCTGGCCCGTGGAACGGCTCGAGGCGATCGTCGTCGATAACGCCTCGAGCGATGGAACCGCGGCGGTCGTCCGCCAGGTCGCGCGAGAACTCGCGCCCCTCCGCATCGTGCTGCTCCAGGAACCCATGCCAGGGCGCAGCCGAGCGAAGAACCGCGGAGCGACAGCAGCCCAGGGGACGCTCCTGCTCTTTCTGGACGCCGACTCGGTGATGGCACCGACACTCGCCGCCGAGCTCGTCGCGCACTGGCATACCGGCTATCCGGCAGGAAGCGTCCGCGTCATCGCAGAGACGACTGATCGGCTCGATCGCTGGTTCTTCGACCTCATGGAACTCGGCAAGACGCTCTTTCGGATCCGAGCACAGATGTTGTACTGTAGCCGAGCGTGGTTCGAGCGAGCGGGTGGGTTCGACGAACGGCTCGAAATCGCCGAGGATCGGGAGTTCCTGCAGCGACTCCAGGGAAGGGGCGTGCCGGTTTGCCACTTGACGACGAGTTGGATCGCCACATCGCCCCGTCGCCTGCGTCGACTGCCGCTCCGCCTGGGACTGGTGATCACCTTTCTCCGCTGGCTCCTGGCCGAACTCGGCGTCGGTCGGCACTGGCGGTATTGAAAGAGCTGCCCTGGTGGCTGATCCGTCTGGGCCGCGCAGGAGGCGGACGAGCGATCGGCCTCTTGGCGATCTGGCTGGGCTGGGAGCGGTTGACGGATCTGGTGTGGCGACCACAGCTGGTCCGGCCAGGGGGGTTCTTTCGCTACCGTATCGTGCGCTACCGCGGGCCGACGACGATCCTGGCTGACGGGACGCGGATCGAGTCGGGTGACCCCATCGTCGAGCTCCACTTCGACAATCGGCGGTTGCTCCGGCTGTGGCTGGCAGGAGCCGCGCTGCCCTGGGAACTCTTGCGCCTGGCACGCGAGGACCTGACTGAGCTGGCATGCCGGATCGCGCGGGGCGAACTGGGCGAGGTGCACGCGCTCACTGGGGTGACGCTGTTCGCCCGGGCTGGACGGCGTTTGGGCTTTCAGGTCGAGTCGGCCCCACCGACCTGGTACACACGGTTGCAGCGCTTCTTCTTCGTCGGCTTGATCGCCATCTACCATCCGCTAGGCTGGCGGATGGCCGAACGCTACCGGGAGCGGGCCTGGCCTGGTCGAGCCTGGATGAGCCGAGCGAGCCTGCTCGCCCGTTACGGCGCAGGTTGCTGACGCCGCTGGCGAGACGGAACGGGCGCGGAGACGAGCGCGGACGTTCCATCGCGTAGGAGCTGGCGCAGTCCCCACCCCTCGACGAGGAGCAGCAGCGTGACGATCACCGCGCTCGCGACGCACCACTGGCAGATGGCATGGATGACGAAGAGTTCCAGGTAGGTGAGATAGCCGGAATAGAGGGTTCCGGCGAGCGCGATGCTCGTGCTGGCGCTGGTGAGAAGTTCGGCCTGGCGGACGAAGCGCCAGCGCACGAGGCCGACGACGAGCAGCACGAGGTACATGAGCAGCCCCAAGAGGGCGATCGGAATACCGCCCAGCTTGGCATAGGGACTGTTCTGCACTGTCGCACAGTCACCGAGGCCACAGACGAGGAGCGACTCATCGTAGGCCACGAGCGTGAGATAGCCGGCCACACCCGTTCCAGCCAGTGCGAGACCGAACGAGGCCAGCTGCCAGCGAGGACGACCGTTCACGGCAAGGCCTCCTCGATGCGCTGGGTGAGATCGCCCAAACTGCGGATGGTGAAGGGGGCGCTCCCGTTCACGCTGAAGGACGGCGTCGCGCGGACGCCGAGCGATTGGGCTTCGCGCACCATCTGCTGGACCTCGTCGGCGTGCTTGCCCTCGCGGAGGCAGGAGCGGAAGTTCCCCACATCCAAGCCGGCAACGCGGGCGATCTCTTCTAAGCGCCGATCGGTGAAGGCGCCGACATTCTCACCGGTCTGGTTCGCATAGAGGGCAGCGTGAAACTCCCAGAACTTCCCTTGATCGAGCGCACAGGCCGCTGCCTCGGCTGCCCGGGTCGACTCTTTGCCGATGAAGGCGAAGTCGCGGAACTCCCAGCGCACTTTGCCGGTCGCGATGTATTGCTCGAAAATGGTGGGGAAGAAGCGTTGTTCGAAGCTCTTGCAGGCCGGGCACTGGTAGTCACCCCACTCGATGACGTGCACGGGAGCGTTGGGGTCGCCGAGGACACGACCGTCGCGCGGAACGCTGGTGTACTTGGAGACATCGGGCATTTGGACAGCGGCGACCTCGCGAGCGCTGCGCTGGCTCCACCAAACGCCGATCCCGGCCGCGACGACTGCGAGGATGACAGGGACCAAGACGAGCAAGAGACGACGCTGGCGCGCTCGTCGTTCGGCCTCCAACTTGCGCTGCGCACGACGCGGCACGCGCTCGGCTCGGGACGCTCCAGGCGGTGGGATCTCGCGAGACGACGACATGAGGCGGACTCCTCTCGGCTGGTCGCGTATCGTCTTTCCTGGCCGGAATGGTACCAAACACCAGTCTCTGCCCCGGATCGTTCGGTCACGGATGAAGGGTCGCAGGCCAGGAACGGGTACACTCAGCCTGTACTGGAGGCGCAGACCAGGATGCCGAACGGAAACGAGCCGACGCTGACTGCCTGCGAACATGACACCCGCGAGCCCAGCTGGACGGCAGCCCTGACCACAGCGAGCGGTCGACGCTGGCTGCGGCGGGCCGTCCTGCCCGTCCTCGAAGGACCGCGCGCGACGACGCTGGCCAATCTGCTCTTGGGCTTTCGCGACGACTTCCGATCCGAGCAGCGTGATTTCTCGACGCGCACGGTGGTCGAGCGAGCGGCTCAGGCAACGCTCGCCGCGAACCTGGAGTGGCTCGCCGGGAGCAACGCCGCACTGGCGCTGTGGGAGCGCTTGGCCGAAGAAGGGATCACCAGCCTCGTCTCGGCTGCCCTGCGCGTGCTCCGCCGCGGCGACACGCGAGCGCGGGAACTCGTGCTGACCGTGCTCATCGCCGATCCAACGCGGGAGATCGTTCTGCCGCCCTGGGCCGAGCGAGCGCTGCTCCTCGTCGCGCTGGCGGACGGCGACGAGGTGGTCCGTGGTCTGGCCGTCGAGATCGCGGCGGGACGGTGGCCCGAATTGCTCTTGCCCGACTGGCAGCGCTGGACGCGCGATGGGAGCGGACGGGCTCGCCGGGCAACCTGGCGACTGGCGTTGCGCGTCGACGCGCGCGCTCGGGAGAGGGCAGCAGCGCTCGCGTTCGCCGAGGAGGAACCCGCCGACGTGCGCGCTGACGCGCTCTGGGCATTGGGTCAGGTCCTTACCACAGCGGAGATCGCGCCGCTGCTGGCCAGACTGATCCAGCATCCGCGACCGGAACTCGCCGAGGCAGCCGCGGAGCTCCTCTGGACGCGACACCGGCATCCGCAACCGGCCCGAGCAGCCCTCGCTAGTCCACACCCGAGGGTGCGGGAGATCGGGGAGCGACTGCTGGATCCCCGGCACGGGTCTCCAGCTGCGGGCGGGGCGCGGCCAGGGATGCCCGTTCCCTGGTGGTAGCTGGGCAGAACAGACGCTGTTCTCCATCGGGCGATAGCGCTCCTCAGCGCTGCGCGGAGGCCGCAAAGCGATCTCCGTAGGGGGAACACTGCCTCCCGCACAACCGAGCCGGGAAGAGCGCGAGCGGGCACGGGCACCGTCGGCAGTGGCGGACGTCCTGAGCGCAGTCGTCGACGGAACGAGTGCGGTTCCGCTCGGGTGGCAGCTGCATCGCGGCATCGGGCGGTGCGGCGCCTCGTGCTCGCTGCCCCACGCGCTGAAGCCGTGGCCGTTCCCGGAAGATCTGCGCAGGCTTTGGAGTATCCCCTACCGGAGCGCGCCGCGCACGACCGTGGCGCATGGCTGCGGGGGCGCACTCGTCCCCGATCACCGTCCCGAGAAGGCACCGCCAGTGGGTACGACTCCGGGCACAGCAGTGCGGCTGGTGAGCGACTCGTTGGCTCGCCGCACGACACTTGGTCACTGACAGGCACGAACCGGCGCTGGCGCCTTCCTCACCGGCCAGAGTCGTGCACTCGACGAGCGTCCACGCTCCCGAGCGACGACGCTGGCGCACGAGGCAGGGATCGTGCCCGGATTCCAGCGAGCACCGTGGGTGCTCAGCTGGTACTGCTCCCTCCCTCCCACTCGGCGAAGGTGACGACGCGGATCTCGACCGGCCGACCGAGTAGGGTCGCGAGCACCTCGCGGACAGTTGTCAGCCAGCGCCGCTCGAGGTGGCGCCGGACCGTCGCGCTGGGAACACCGAGCACGACCGGTCCGGCATCGGATGCAGCCAGCAGGCGAGCGGGTCGGATGCATTCGGCGATGGCCGAAGCAGGAAGCCGCTCGCTCAGATGCTCCTGAGCCAGCGACCAGAGCGGAGCGAGTCCGGCGGACTGCTCGCTGCTCGCTCGCTCCGGCAGGTCGGCGGAGTTCCCCGGGGAGGCAGCGAGAGCGGAACCAACCGGTGGCTGGGGAGCGTGTTGCGAGCGGGTCAGCCGTGCAGCGAGCGCTTCCTCGAGCAAGGTGACGAGTCGATCGAGCGTGTCCGGTGCGAGGAGCCCGTCGACGAGGAGCCCCGGAACGGCGGAACTGGTTGGCGAGGAAGCCGGCTGAGGGCTCACTGCTCGCGTGGTCGCAGGGCTCGGCCGAACGGCGTGACGCGCCCAGCGAGCGAGGATTTCGCGGATGCGCTTCGGGGCGACGTAGCGCGAGCCGGACGCGACGGCTTCGCGGATGGCAGCGACGAGGAGTTCCGCCGAGCTTTCGCCGCGTACGCTGGCCAAAGGGAGAAACTCCCGCTCCAGCTCGGCGAGGAGCGTCCGCTCGAGCGGCGATGCGGGACGCGCATTGGCTGCCTCGTAACACGCGATGACGTGCGGCGACGGTTCGAGCAGCGGACCGGCACCGTCGGCTGGCGGCTCGACCAGTTCCTGAAGATCGCGAGCAGTCGTCGTAGTCGTCGACTCACTTTGGTCATACGTCGTGTCGTCAGGAGCAACACTGGTCTCCTCCTCTCTGTTGGCCGGGCCAACGATGGTTCGGCTCTCACCGGGCAAACCATCGTCGGTGGGTGCAACAACGGTCGGCGAACCACTGTTGCTGAGAGCAACATCGGCGAGTGGAGCAGTGTCGCTCTGGGCAACAGTGGTGCTGGGTGGTGTGGGTTGGTTGTCGCTGGCTCGTGTGCCCTTGCGGCGGGCGTGACCGGCGCGCGTGCGGGCTGAGGCGCGAGCCTCCTCGGCTGCGGCGCGGGCGGCGAGTGCTTGCCAGAGGGGGTGGCGACGGACGACGGGGAGGATCTGGTGCCAAACGTTGTCGCGATCGATCGGGGCGAAGCGTGGGGAGAAGACGTGTCGGATGTAGCGGTAGACGGCGTCGTCGCGGGCGGCCAGCTCGACGACGCGCAGGACTGCCTCCGGGGTGAGAACGAAGCCGTCGGGTCGATCCTTGACACGGTAGAAGTTGTGCGGGACTCGCCAGCGTCGGCCGGCCTCGTCGGTTCGCGTGACCATTTCCTTGCGGATCTCGATCAGATCGAGCGCCACGAGGATCTTGTTGATGGTGATGAGTTCGGCACGATCCTCGCCGTAAAAGGCTGCTTCGGCCTGCTGGGACGGGAACGCGTACCCGCGATAGGGTGAATTCTCCCGGCGATCGGTCCAGACGGTATAGGAATTGAGCAAGCCCACCCCCTTGAGGCCGATCAAGGGCGCGAACTGGGTGATGATGGTGTTCCAGTGCCAGAACCAGCCGCGCCGACGAACGTCGTCGCCGCTGCGCGCGGGCTGCTCACCGGCGGTCAGCGGTGGATCGGGCATCGGGCGCTCCCCTCTGCTGCGCCACCCTGGTGTCATCATAGCTCCACGCAGCGCTGGATTCAAGCCTTGATACTCTTTCATCCATTGCCTCCGCATAGTGCGTGAATGATTGCCGATCGTCCACGCGGTTTCGATGGTGTTTGGACGAGCGACCACTGCCGCTCGGGGTGAGGGGCGAACGCTGCGCTGTCGGCCGGAATTCGCTTCCGGTGGTCGGCCGGCACGCTGCTGCCTGCGTGCCGGCGAGCGGCGTGGACACCGATTCCTGGTCCACTGGGCACACCGGCGCACCCGCGGGCGTCCAGTGCCCGTACGCTGCGCAAGAGGGAGCGGCGCCTTGGGGCCTGGCCGGTGCGGGCGAGCCAGTGCGTTGTCGGGTGTCGCTTGCGGAGTCCCACGCGACGGCGAACGATCAGGCGGAGAGTCGGGATCAGCCTCCGCCGGTGCGCGGTGCCTGGATGCTGACGAGGAGGGCGGATTCGATCAGCTGGCGCCGGCTGGCCACTCCTGTGACGAGGCGGCTGATCGCCGATCGGCTGTCCGTTGGTCCGCGCCCGGGTCAGACTCGCTACCAAGGCGCTCGCGCGGGCGAGGCGGCTGGCATCCAGCCCACTGGTGCCGAGCCTGCCGCGCTGGTCGACGGCCGGAGCGAGGCGACTGGTCAGCCCGTCTCGCGCCGACCGGAGTCGTGCAGCTACTGACCAGCGCACCCGTTACGAGTGCGTGTGCCGATCCGGCTGCTGCTCCAGCGGAGCAGGTTGGCTGGTCGCGCAGCGATCCGCTCTCACTTAAAGACACAGCACGAAGGGTCGGAAAACGGACAGGCCGGATCGAGGCCTTGACGCAACGTGCGAACGGGGGAAGCGGGAGGCGCAGTCGCGGAGTGAATAGGCAGGATAGAGGCTCGCTCACTGAGCGTCGAGGCCGGGCTGCTCGATCGGGCGTCGTGGGGACGCTCTGCGGACGAACGGCACCCGGGCGAGCGAGTTGGGGTGGCACTGCGCCGGATATCCAGCCGAGCGCGCTGTGCCGGTCGTGTGCGACGTTCGGCCCTGGCCGCGAAGGGGGACTCGCAGCGATCCCGGTAGCTGCCCTGCTCTGTCGAAGGACAGGGGTTGCGGAATCACGAGGAGGCCTCCGTGCTGGCAGGGAGAAGCGCGCCCAGCGCGTCTGGTGCGCTGGCGGGTTCATCGCAGCTGAGCAGTTTCCCGGAACGGGCTGCGCTGGCTGGCTCGGTCGAGGCGCGAGGACGCACCGCACGGTTCGAGCGTGATCGGTACGGCTCGTTCGCGGTCGGGAGGAGCCAGCTTCCGCTGGGCGATCGGACGGTGGGAGGAGCGCTCGTGGTCGCGGACGAGTTGCCTATCGTGTGGCGCGATTGCGGCTGACCGGGACCCCGTCACCTGAGCGCTGGCCAGGCTGCCATCGAGAGCCGACCGGTCCGTGACCGGTGGTCTGGGATGCAGTGGCGAGCAGCGTGCGGAGGATGTCCGTGTGCTCGGAGTGGGATACGAACGCGGAGAGCGCTCTCGCACTGGAGAGGGGGTGAACGCGCGGCGAACCGGCCGGTGCGACCGCGGAGGCGCTCGATCGAGAACGGCGGAGACGCGTCGAGGGGGGCGCCGGTCGAGCCCTGCTTGCCGCGGTAGGTGAGAGGAAGCATCGGTCGGTACGCCAGCGCTGGGGCTGCAGCGCTGCGGGGGCGGAGCACGCCTAGCGAGCAGCCAGTGAAGCCTCACGGCGCGTGACCCGCAGCGACGACACAGCGAGCGGGCCACCGTGCAGGTCGGCGAGTCCTCCCGCAGCGGATCGGGGGTGCGCTGCCGACAGCGTACGAGCTCGCTCGGCTGGCGAGGGGTCGCACTGGGCGACCGGGAGCGGCGCGTCCTCACGAGGCGCGAGCCGGCTTGCGCGCGTCTCCTGGGGACTCGGCCGGACCGGCCGCCCATCCGGCTGGCCGTGTGAAGTGTACTCGTCGCTTGCTTAGCTGCGTGGCGAGTCGCTGCAGTTTCTTCGAGCATTCCACCACGCTTGCTGGTCACGCAACTCCATCATCGTCGTCGCGTGCTGTCTTTCGTGCGGTGTGCCTCCCAGCCGGGCCGGTGCAAGGCTAACCGTGGAGTTGCGTGATGGTCGGGCGCGTGGGAAGCGGAGATTGTGCGGCATCGTGGCTGCCGGCATACTCTGCCTTCGCCCTGGAGGTGTGGACTGTCGCTGGGTGAGAAGTGTGTGTAGTATCGTGCAGTGTCGCGTCCATAATCTGCTTGACTAGTCCATTCGCGAATGCTAGAATAGTCGCGTGACGATCGTGCTGGAGGGTCAGCGATGGCGATCTTGCTCCCATACCGGACGGATCCGCGCTTGTTGTTCCAAGTCTTGGAATACGCCAAGGGGAGAGGTATCGACCGGAGCGTGCTGGAGGCTCGCTTGGGCGGTGGGGAGCCGTTGCGGGAAACCCTCAACGCCCTGGAGCAGTTGGGATTGATCGCACGGGACGCGAGCGAAATTCGGCTGACGGAGACTGGGCGCCGACTCGCCTATGCCACCGATGCGCTCGAACGACAGCGCGAGTTGGCACGGGTGGTCTTGAGCTACCCGCCGTACGGTGGGGTGCTCGAGCGAGCGCTCCGCGAAGGGCTGAGCGTGATCGATGGCCCCTGGGTGGAGCGGGTTTGGCAGGTGGAGATGCGGCTAGGCCAGCCCCGCAACAGAGTCGAGGAAGCGCGTACCTTCTTCTTCAAACTGGCGGAGGAGGCGGGGCTGGGGCTCTTTCGGCGCGGGGTGCGCGGCCAGCCCTCGCGACTCGTGTTGGCGCCGGATCTCGAGGAGCGGGTGCGCGCGCTGCGGCCACTGCTGAGCGGCGCTGGGGGCGAGGTGGAGCCGGCACCCACCGAGTCTGCCGCTGTGTCGCCTGTCACAACGGTATCGTCCAAGGTCGCTGTCGGGTCAGTGCCCGAGCGGACAATAGCCGGACCGCCTGGTGCCGCGGTGACCATCATGGTGTCGGTCGACCTCACGGCGTGGGAACTGGAGAAGATCGAGGCGTTCCTGCGCCTCCTCGGCGTGGTACCGGGACGGAGCGAACCGGCAGCGTGAGCGACCGGGCTCCCGCATCCGAGCGCTCGGCCAGTTCCTCGACCAGTTCGGTGCATGGAGTGCACCGCTCGTTCCCACGAGCGTCGGAGGCGTTCTCCGGACTAGTCTCGATCCAGGGATTGATCGTGGCAAAGCGATGCCCCCGCGCTAGCGATCGTCGAGAACAAGGAGCGATCGGTTGCAGGGCGGCAGGACTCGGAAAGAAAAGAGGAGAAAGTTGATGAGAGTGCATTCCTGCCAGTCGGTCGAGGATGCGTTCCACCACTGTGGCCAGCCTACGAGGCGCTCGTCCTGATGAGCGTGCACGACATGAGGGCGGTCTGGTGGTTCGGAGAGTCGTTTCCCTGACGCTCGCGGGCTTCGGAGCGACGGTGATTGCCCGACATCACGGGAGCGGCGGCAGTTTTCGTTCTCGCTGGTGCGGGCAGGGTTGCCGAACGCGCGGTGGCGTGGCGCAGGCAACGGATGCGCTGGTGTGGCGCGCGTCTCGTTCCTGTGGAAAGAACCTGGAGATCGGGTGGCGAGCGGGAGCTGACCGCTCGCGCGTTCCCTGAGTCCAACGCTCCTCGCCAGGGGCACAACGGGACGGAACGCGCATATGCTTCCAGTCGGCTGATTTGTCCTGCTTCGGGTCGGGTGCATTCTCGACTAGGTGAGGTGCTCGTCGAGGTGGCAGGCTTCGGCAGATACCGGGTGATCACCGAGGTCCTGTGAGAACTGCTGGGAGCCATCGATGGCTGGGCAGGCGTGAGAGGGCGAGGGGCTGTGAGCGGCCGGCAGCTCGGTTATCCTTCCCTCAGGTGCAAGGCATGGCGTGCTCGGGAAGGCACGGTACAGATCATGCGCGGACGCGTGCACTGGATCGGGCGATTGGCGTGGGTGAACGCGGCGGCGATGGGACTGGTGCTCCTTTTGGGGGCAACGGTCACTGCGACCGGCTCGGGTTTCGGCTGTGGGGAGTCTTGGCCACTCTGCCACGGCCGGTTGCTTCCGCCGCTCACGGCGGAGGGGATCATCGAGTACAGCCACCGGCTGGCCACGCTGGTGAGTGGGCTGG
>Ga0197143_1002246_pt1 | contig 14587 bp, 17 predicted proteins | sample GBS70_MetaG_FD_148603 | JGI IMG/M metagenome (GOLD analysis project Ga0197143, IMG submission 148603) | Sediment microbial communities from Great Boiling Springs, Gerlach, Nevada, United States - GBS 70_MetaG | ecosystem: Environmental > Aquatic > Thermal springs > Hot (42-90C) > Sediment...
CAATAGTGAAGATGGCGAGATCAGCACCAAACCTTCTTCCCTCAATAAAGTATCTGAATAGGCTCTCCTCGCTACTTTACGTCGCTGCCAGATACACCGCTCTAAAAACAGGTGTGGTTGAGAAAGAGTGGATTGGCGGTGATGAATCTAAGTAGTAGAGGCTTCTACAGGTGGGAGCCCATACTTAGAACATCTTTCGTTAACATACTTTTGAATAAGCTCGATATCCTTCTCAGATAGATGCCTGAATCTACCTTGCATCTTAAGATACTCTACAACGGGCTTTCTGCGCGCTGGTTTAACCGTCAGCCTAAACTGCCCGTTCTCTACTTCATAAAGGATGAAGACACCCGTCTGGACACCTATTCTGCTAACTTCAATGGTCTTCTCGCTCGGAAACCGCCAGCCGGCTGGGCAGGGTGTATAGACGTGCAGATAAGCAGGCCCGTTAACCTCAAGCCCCTTCTTAGCTTTATTGATTAGATCTAGGGGATAGGCTACCGTAGCGGTAGCAACATAGGGTATGCCGTGTGCAGCGACTATTGCTGGGAGATCCTTCTTGAACGTCATCTGACCCGCTGGCTTCACCTTACCTGGGGGTGAAGTGGTTGTCCAGGCGCCGTAGGGTGTAGAGCTCGATCTCTGTATTCCAGTGTTCATGTAGGCTTCATTGTCCAAGCAGACATAAAGAAAGTCGTGTCCACGTTCAAGGGCTCCTGAAAGCGCCTGGAAGCCGATATCAGCTGTACCACCGTCGCCAGCAAAGCACACTACGTGAATCTTCTTTTCAGGTATAACCTTCTTCCTCATCAGAACCTTCAGAGCCGCTTCTATACCAGAAGCGACGGCGGCCGCGTTCTCGAAAGCTACGTGATACCAAGGCACAGCCCAAGCGGTGTAGGGGTAGGGTGAAGAAACTACTTCAAGGCAACCTGTGGCGTTTACAACAATCACATCGGGCCCAGCGGCCTTCAAAACAAGTCTTACAGCGATTGTTTCTCCACACCCTTGGCAGGCTCTGTGACCGGGTGTGAAATATTCCTCAAGTGGTATATCTTTTATACTCTTAAATGCTTGCACAGCCATACTCTACATCCTCGCTTGAATAAACTCTACTTTATGCTCAACCACTTCTTTAGAGACCACTTCTAATGCCCGCTCACCTATTTTAACAAAGTCTTTTACTGTTATGTCCCTACCACCTAAGCCGGCTATGAAGCTAAGAATCGCAGGCCGCTCCCTTTCATCATACATTATGTTCCGTAAGTCGCCATAAATAGGTCCTCCTAATCCGCCTGCGGATATAGCCCTATCTACTACCGCCACAACCCTAACGCCACTAAGTGTCTCCTTTATCTCTTGTATGGGGAAGGGTCGGTAAAGTCTAAGTTTGATAAGACCTATCTTCTTACCCTCCTTTCTCATCTTATCCACAGCCATTCGACCTGTGCCTGCGAATCCTCCTGCAATGACTATTGCTGCTTCAGCATCCTCAAGCCTATATGTTTCAAGGGGGGCGTAGTATCGGCCAAAGAGGTCACCGAATTCACGCCACACTTCTAAGATCACCTCCTTGGATGCGTTAAGTGCCAACTCATTCTGAACCTTAAGCTCAGTCTGAACATCTGGACTACCTACAGGACCCCAAGTGCTCGGCTGGTCTGGTGTAAGCCTGTAAATAGCCTTCCTATGTTTCGGTAGGAAGCGGTCAACCTCCTCTTGATCAAGCGCGATGAGCGGCTCTATTACGTGCGTTACGTGGAAGCCGTCGAAGCAGACCGCCACAGGAAGAAGAACCCTTTCATCCTCGGCTATCTTAAACGCTTGAAGAGTATGATCGAAGACTTCTTGCGCGTTCTCAGCATATATCTGAATCCAACCACAATCTCTTGAAGCCATCATATCGCTGTGATCACCCCAGATGTTCAGATTTGGTGATAGACATCTGTTAGCGACACCCATAACGATAGGTAGCCTATTACCAGATGCGATAAAGAGCATCTCGTGCATCAAAGCGAGACCCTGTCCAGCTGTTGAGGTGTAGACCCGAGCACCAGCCGCGCTAGCACCTATACACGCGCTCATGGCGGAGTGCTCTGATTCAACATTTATGTACTCTGCATCCAGTTCACCGTTTGCAACATACTCTGCTAAGCGCTCTACGATATGTGTCTGCGGTGTTATTGGGTAGGCTGCGATTACATCTACGTTTGCGAGTTTAACGGCGAGTGATGCTGCGTGTGCGCACTCTATGGCTATCCTCTTACTCAACCCTCATCACTCCTCTTCATCGACCATCTTAATAGCTTTCCTTGCACACACCTCAGCGCATATACCACATCCCTTACAGTACCTAAGATCAATTTCATATATACCATCGCGGTTAATGGTGATCGCTGCATCAGGGCAGTAGACCCAACACATCCCACATTTTGTGCATAACTTCACGTCAAGGATAGGTCTCTGGCTTCTGAACGAGCCTGTATAATACTTCTTCGCCGAACCTGCCTCAAAGATTATACCCCCTATTGGCAGGGTTTTAACTGTTGGTTTGTCTTCACTTCGTTCACTCACTTACCATAACCTCGTTAAAACCTCTTAACACAGCCTTTGCATTCAGCTCTCCAGCCTTACCACCGAACCTCTCCTTTACAGCCTCTAGAACATAGTGCAAGTCAACCACACCTATTACTCTAACAGCAGCGCCGAGCATCGTTGTGTTAACGATAGGTACTCCCAATATTTCGCGGGCTATCTTTCTTGCGTCTATTACCGCAAGCTTACAATTCACACCCAGCTCTCCTCTAACCTCATTTATCGACTTTCTCGTATTTATTATCACCGATCCACCATCCTTAAGACCCTCTAAAACATTCACCATCTTCAGAAGACCAGGATCAATAACTATAACCACATCAGGCTCATAGACTTCTGAACGTATACCTATAGGCTCCTTATCCAACCTATTAAACGCCAGGACAGGTGCGCCACGCCTCTCAGGACCGAAGGATGGCGAGGCTTGAGCATACCACCCCTGAGTTATAGCGGCGTGTGCGAGAAGCTCCGCAGCAGTCACAGCGCCCTGTCCACCTCGCCCGTGCCAACGGATTTCGATCAAACAGTATTCACCAGCTTCTTTACTGTTCCCATCTAAAAGGGGGGTCTTCTGAGATATATGCTTAACTTAATTTGTTTTTTGCTGTAGCGGTTAACTTTTCCGTTTTCCTTAGCCTCTCCTTAACTACTGCTTATATCTTCGAATCTTTATGCCGTTATCCTCTAGGTTCTTGATATACTCCTTTATAGCAGGTATTATTAAGCGCAGATCCTTCTCCTTTATGATTACGTCCGCTCTGGCTTCTACGATCGGCTGGGCGCAGAAGGCTATCTTTAGCCCAGCCAGCTCGAAGAGTGCGAGGTCGTTTGCTCCATCGACTATCGCTACTATCTGCTCTTTTGGCTCTTCTAACGTTTTTACCAGACCTTGTATTGAGTTTGCTTTATTCGAGTTGACCCTTATAACTACGGAATCCAGCCTGTCTCCTATGAAGACGAGCTCGTTGGCGAAGATGTAGTCTAAGCCTACTTCTTTTTGGACCCTCTCAGCTAATAAGGTGAAGCCTCCTGAGACTGAGGCTAGCATAAACCCCATCTCTCTTAGTGTTTCGCATGCTTCTTTTGCACCCGGCATAAGCCGTAGGCTGTTGGATACCTTTACGCAATCACCGTAACTCAGCCCCCTTAGTTCTTGTATCCTTAGGTAAAGCCCTTGCTCCCAATTTATCTCCCCTCTTATCCCCTTCATCGTTATGTCCCAGATTTTATCTTCAATACCTTTGATCTTCGCAAGCTCGGGTAAGAATTCGCCATCCACTAAAACTCCCTCTAAGTCAAAGATCGCTAGCATCAGCACACACCCTACTTCACATTCCTCTCAGTTTAACGCACCTTTCTGCCACTACTATTCATAATAGCCCTACTTAACCTTTAATATACCTCTTAGGAGTATAAGTTGGTGTATAGAGGTAAGTGGTATGCTGAAGTTGTTAGTAGCACTAGCCGCTAACGGCTCCTCTGAACTCATGTTCCCAATAACCCTCCTTATCGTGGCTTTGGGGTTCGTTGGGGCTGTTATTATAATCTTGATTGGCAAAGGACGGGCTGACTAGTTTGAGTAGGGGAGTATATAGTTTGGTTATAGAGCTGAGTGAAGAGCGAGCAATTAAGCCCAGACTAGATCTAAGCTGGCACCTCCCAAAAGGCTACTACATTTACACAGGCTCAGCATTAGGTAGAGGCTCAACCAGCCTAGAAAAGCGTCTGGAGAGGCATCTGAGGGTTAATAAGAAGGTCTTCTGGCACATTGATAGACTGCTCGCTGGCGCTGGTAAAGTCGTTAAGATGGTTTACGCAAAAACCACCGCTAAGATGGAGTGTGAAGTTAACAAGAAGGTCTTATCACTGCTCCAAGCTAAACAGATAGAAGGATTCGGCTCCTCAGATTGTCGATGCGGGTGTATAGGGCACCTACTCTACCTAACCAATAATCCAGAGAATCTCGATGAGCTGCTCCGCAGAGCTTATTGCGAGCTCGGCTTGAAATATGAAGAGCTAGGTACAGGGCTTGAAATTAAGTAATCTACCTTTCGATCTTGTAATATTCGACCTTGACGGCACCTTGGTGGAGTTTAGATACCCCTCTGCTGAGGTAAGGCAGAGTATAATAGATCTTCTAAGGTCGCTTGGAATATCCTTGCCGCCTGAGGTTATGCGTAGACCTACCCAAGACATATTTGATGAAGTCGCTATTCAAGTTAAGAAGAGTTGTTCGCTTAATCTCGATGAAGTTATGGCGCGAGTTAATGACGTAATCGACCTCTATGAAATGGAGGCTGCGATTTCAACAACAATCTTTGAAGACGCAAAGAATGTGTTAGAGGAGCTTAAGAACGATGGTCTTAAGACCGCTCTGGTTACAAATAGCGGTAGAAAGGCTACAGAGTGCATGCTAGGGAGATTCGGGTTAAAAGGTTTCTTTGACAGCATTGTAACGAGGAACGATGTATTGAGGTTAAAGCCTTATCCCGATGGCATACTTTGGGTGATAAATAGGCTAGGTGCATCTAGGGCTAGGACGCTTTTCGTAGGGGACAGCCCTATCGATGTAAAGGCTGGTAGAGCTGCGGGTGTTACTGTTGCGGCATTAAAGAGCCCCTTCTTTAAATCGCTAAACGACTTTGAGATCAAACCCGATCACTTTCTAGATCGCCTCTCAGATATACTCCTTTTGATCAGAAGGTTGTAGCGTGGTTTTCATCAAGTTTATAGGGAGGGTTTAACATTCTCCCTTGGGTTGAAGAAGGGAGAGCTAGTCACGAGGATCAGCATATCCCTACCCCCAGAACTGCTAACACTCTTCGACAAAGTAGCAGCGTCGATGGGCTACACGGAGCGCTCAAGAGCCATACAAGCGGCGATGAGGAACTTCATAAGCGAATTCCAATGGAGCGCAGCGCCTGAATCAAGTGGCTCAGCCGTGATACTAATGATATATAATCACGAAGTCGGCGGGCTTGATGAAAAGATAACTGATATTCAACATAGCTTCCGTCAAATCGTGTCTTCAACACTGCACATTCATCTTGATGAAAGTAGGTGTTTAGCGATAATAGTTGCAAGAGGCTCTAGTGTTGAAATAAAGAAGTTAGGTGAAAAGTTCGCGTCACTAAGAGGAATACTTCAGCTAAAAGTAGACTACTTCGAGCACACAGCATAATCGAGTGCTGGAGTTTCAGAGGCTTGCTCGAACTACAACTCCTTATAAAAATGGTGTCAAACCTTGGATACGTAGGTGCGTTAATAGCTGGGATACTCGGCTCAAGCAGCCTCTTCATATCGTTCTTCCCCTCTTACGTTGTGATAGCGGTGCTCGGAGCAGCACTCAACCCCCTCATAGTAGGATTACTAGGCGGGATAGGCGCTGGTGTTGGACAGTTCCTACACTACTATGTTGGATTAGGTGGCAGATATCTTATCCCAGAGAAGTGGAAAAGTAGGCTAGACCTTTTGAAGAAGAAGCTGGATAAGTATGGTGTTATTCTTATCTTCGCCTTCGCAGCCACCCCGCTTACGCCAGACGACATACTCTGGATACCGCTTGGTGCGATGAAGTACCCAAAGCTGAAAGCGCTTGTAGCTGCGATTTCCGGTAAGGTTCTTCTGAACCTTATCTACGCATACGTAGGCCACTTAGGTTTGGGGTATCTTACACATTTCTTCGAATTAGAGATAGGGTATAAATAGCTTCAGCCCGCCTCAAATAAGAGTGATGGACTTCATAATCGCGATGAAGTTTAGAGGTAAGGTGGGGCGAGAAGCGCTTCGGCGCCTAAATGATCTATGTGAAAAGCCGCCTTTAGGCTTCAAGCCGCGCTGCATGTACTTCACACTGGGGCGATACGATGTGATCTGGCACGTGGAGGCAGATGATCAGATGAAGGTGACTGAAGTGGTGGTTGGGTTATCAGACATCTGCTCAACCGAAACCTTCCCAGCGATACCACGTGAAGAGTTCATGAAGCGGTTTGGCTGAAGCGTGAAGGAGACGCTCTTGCAGACACAGTGGGTAAGCCACCCCCTAGTGAAGAGCGGAGTGCTTGAGAAGCGAGATTATCAGATAGAGCTCTTCAACCTCTGCTTAGAAGAAGATCTTCTTATTGTGCTGCCTACAGGCTTAGGCAAGACCGCTATCGCCCTTCTTCTCATTGCAGAGATGCTTTATAGATACCCTGATAAGAAGTGTGTGCTGTTAGCGCCGACTAGGGTCTTGGCCTCTCAACATAAAGCCTTCCTCTCTAACATACTGAACGTGGAGCAAGGAGATGTCGCTGTAGTAACTGGTGAAATGAAATTAAAGGATAGGGTCGTCGCTTGGTCTAAGCGTGTCTTATGCGCAACACCACAGATAATGGCTGCTGATCTGGAGCGGGGGTTGATCGACCCCAAACACATCTCGCTCATAATCTTTGACGAAGCACATAGAGCGGTTGGCAACTACGCCTATACCAAGATCAGTGTGAAGATGGCTGAAAACCCGAGTGTAAGGAGAGTCGGCTTAACCGCATCACTACCAGAAGAAAAAGATAAGGTGGAAGAGATTCTCCATAACCTTAAGCTGAGCAGAGTAGAAGCTAGGCGAGAGGACAGCAAAGAGGTAGCACGCTACATCCAGAAGACGTCCATCGAGTGGGTCGAAGTCCAGCTCAACCCACTCTTGAATAGGGTTAGGAGCGAGCTTCTGGAGGCGATCAAAGAATATGTCAATAGATTACATTCGCTCGGTCTTGGAAGCGGTATCAACATACCACCCAAGATGAAGCACCTCATAGAGCTAAGAGCCAAACCAGAGTATTCAACAAACTCTTCTGCGAGAAGTGCCCTCTTATCCCTTATCAGACTGAGCCTTATGCTTGAGCTCATCGAAACCCAAACCGTAGCAACCTTCATACAGTTCGTGGAGAGGCTCCAGAGCAGAAGGAAAGGTATTGGGTTAAAGGAACTTCTTCAAAACGAGCATCTAAAGACCGCCTATGAGATAGCGAAGGGTACGCTTGAACTTGGGGTTGAGCACCCAAAGTTAGAGGAGCTAGTAAAGATTTTGAAAACCCTACCAGAAGGCGAAAAAGCGATCGTTTTCACAAGTTACCGAGCGTCTGTTCAAGAGATCTATAAGAGGCTTGCTTCAGAGAATCTTAGAGTGAGGGTCCTCGTTGGCAAGCGGGGTAGCGGAGGATTATCACAAAAAGAGCAGGTTGCTGTGCTTGAAGAGATGAGGCGCGGAAACTTCGATATACTTATCGCAACTCAAGTAGGTGAAGAGGGTTTAGATATAGCTGAGTGTGGGCTTGTGGTTTTCTACGATAATGTGCCTAGCGCGGTGCGGTTTGTGCAGAGGAGGGGTAGAACAGGGCGGAGGGCGCCGGGTAGAGTTATTACGTTTTTAGTCAAGGGTACTAGGGATGAGGCCTACTATTGGCTCACTAAAAGAAAGTTAAGAGAAGCGGAACGCGTAGTAGAAGCTTTTAGAGTTGAAAGGGAGACGCAAGTACTCGACACCTACCTTCAGCGAGCAGAAGGACCTATTATATACGTTGATACACGCGAATCAAAATCTATCATAGCGTGTCTAGAGAAGATGGGCGCTAATGTTCAAGAAGAGCAGCTCGAGGTAGGGGACTTTGTGCTAAGCGAAGATGTTGTCGTGGAGAGGAAGACGGTCGATGATTTCGTCAGATCGATTATGGATAACAGGCTCTTCAACCAGCTGATAGCTATGAAGGAGAAGTATCCTAAGCCTCTGCTCATCGTACAAGGCAATAGAAAGAAGGTAGCCAGCATAGGCCTAGCAGCCTTCTACTCATCACTAGCAAGCGCCTTAACCGACTTCTATATACCAGTCTACACTTCAGAAAATGATGAGGAGACAGCTGCTATACTCTACTACATCGCTAAGAGGGAGCAGGAGGAGGGGAAGAGGGCTGTAAGGGTTAGAGAGGGAAGGAAACCTCTAACCATACCTGAGATTCAGAAGTATGTGGTGGCTGGTATCCCTGGTATCGATGCTGTTTTGGCCGATAGGCTTCTTAAAAGGTTTAAGAATGTTCGAGGTGTGTTTTCCGCCACGTTAGATGAGCTAAAGACGGTAGAGGGGGTAGGGGATAAGATCGCAAGTAGGATTAGGGAGGTTGCTGAGTCTAACTATGAATAGAATGTTACCAAGCACACCATCCACCATCTACAACAATAACTTGACCTGTTACATAATCCGATGCTGGCGAAGCCAAGAAGAGTAGCGCGCCTAAGAGGTCTTCAGGTTGAGCGAGCCTTCTTAGCGGCGTACGATTTAGGACATGCTCTCTGCTCCTTGGGTCTTCTAGTATCACTCTTGTTAATCTGCTGGGTATAAATGATGGGGCTATGGCGTTCACGTTTATACCATATCCCGCCCATTCAACCGCAAGCGCCTTTGTGAGGTTTATAACTCCAGCCTTCGAAGAGTAGTATGCCGCTATTGGAAAGTGGTCTGCGCGTAGACCGTAGATGGATGCCACGTTTATTATCTTTCCCCGTATGCCAGCTTCTATCATACTCTTAGCAGCCCTCTTTGAGCAGAGGAAGGCTGAAGTTAGGTTTACAGATATGACCCTATTCCACTCGGCTAGCGAAAGATCTAGGGTAGGTTTGTAGACTGAATCTCCTACGCTATTAACAAGGATATTTATGTGACCTAATCTTTCTTCACAGCTGCTGAAAGCTCGCTCAATCTCCTCCTCCTTGGTAAGATCTGCCTCAGTCCACTCGCATCCTAACCTTTTGGCTTGTAGATCTGACGCTACTTTAGTGAGCTCTCCACCCCTCCTATCTACAAGGAAGACTTTGGCACCCTCTGATGCTAGGGTTTCTGCGAACGCTGAGCCCAGTGTTCCCGCCGCACCCGTTATCAGCGCCACTTTATCTTTTACATCAAACAGTTCTTCTACCCTACTCAACCCAACCAAGTTGGGTATGGTAGATATAAAAAAGGTGTTGATTAAAAGGCAGAGGAGATGCTGCTCGTAGTAGACAACGGCTCAACCACACTACCCGAACTAGAAGAAGCTTTGCAGAAACTTAGGGTAAACTACACTGTTATCCGATACGATCAACCTATTCGAGTTGACGAATATAGGGGTGTGATCTTATCTGGGCGTAACACCGCATCTGATGAAATTAATCGAGCAAACATCAAAGTGATTAAACAGGCTACGCAGCAGCAAAAGCCTCTTTTGGGAATATGCTATGGTGCAGAGATCTTAGCGCTGGCTAATGGGGGAGCGCTCACTAGATTAAGAGAAAAGGTCTACGGATATAATACTGTGTATGTGAAGAAGGTGAATCCCTTAACGGAAACGAAGCGAACACTTGAAGTATACGAATCACACATCTTTAACATATCCAGACTGCCCACCAGCTTCGAATCCCTAGGATACTCAAAAGACTGTGAAAACGAAATAATAGCGCATCGTGAACTGAGCCTATACGGTCTCCAGTTCCACCCAGAGTGTAGCGGCGATGACGGCTTACAAATACTCGCTAACTTCCTCAAATTTCTTAGCCACGACCGTCAATAATCTTTGGATACAAGTTAAGCATACAACACATCGCAAGCATGGTTTTTGAGAGGGTTAATGGCTTAGTAGATCGCTCTAAGAGAGCCTTCTCCTCCTATCTAACAGCGGCTAATATCCTTATAAGACACATATACCAAACCAACGTTAGAGAAGCATCTTGGTAGAAGAGTTTTCGGGCAACGAAGGAGATGCTTGAAAAATGCAGCGAATGTTTGATCTGTCTACAAGAATGCCAATTGATGACAAGGTTAGGTAAGTCCCCCCGCGAAATTGCTGAGTGCCTTTTTCAAAACCCCCAACTCTACAAGAACGCCGTATATTCTTGTCTACAATGTGGTCTCTGCAGCATCGTATGCCCTGTTTTGCTCAACCCGAAGCAGATGTTTCTTGAGTGGAGAAGGAAGCTCGTTAAAGATGGTGTAGCACCGTTCAGGAACCACAGCTTTTCTCTAACTGATAAGAAATGGAACATCTACACGCTATACCGAGATAACTACGGCATCAGCTACCCGGATCTTGAAACAAGCAACTGCGACACGCTATTCTTCCCAGGCTGTAATATGAGCACCTTCGCACCTAAACTTACTAGAACCATCTTTTCACAACTTAAGCGTTTTAACGGATCGGTAGGAATACTTATAGATTGTTGCCAAAAGCCTGTCCACGATCTAGGTCTCCAAGAAAGGTTCGAGAAGGCGATTGAAAAGCTCAAACAAAGAGTCGCTGAGCAAGGCGCAAAAAGGGTCATCACCGCCTGCCCTAACTGCTACTACACATTAAAGAAGTATCTGGGCGTAGAAGTAGTCTCGATCTACGATGCCTTACCAGAAGCGGCTTTCAAAAAAATAACTGGCGTAATCACGATCCACGATTCTTGTCCCGACCGGGAGGAGGGCCTTTTCGGTAGGAAAGTGAGAAGTATACTTAGTGGTTGTCAGATTATTGAGATGAAGCACTCTAAGGAAAATACGATCTGTTGTGGCGCAGGGGGTCTAGCCTCGGCTGTAGATCCGGATCTCGCCCTTACCTACGTTAAGATGAGGTTAGAGGAGGCTAAGGCAACCCAAGCAGAATACTTGGTCACCTACTGCGTTACCTGCGTAAACATGCTCACATCAGTCCCCTCCGAGATAAAGATCATACACGCGCTTAACCTTCTGCTTGGTGTTGACGAGGATTATTCACAGATACAGCCAAACCTACAGCGGCTCTTTACTGGTCCTAGAGCGAAGGAGAATATTCAAAAGATAGTTAGTCAACTGTAGTCTGCAAGCCAGCGTCCAAAGAGAGGCTTAAATATGGATTTTGAATCGCATGGGATGGCAACATTTGCAGAAGCGGGTGTGTAAGATGATCAGAAAGACTGCATGCTGGTTCTGCTACCAGAACTGCGGGCTCCTTGTAGAAGTGGAGGATAATCAACCTATCTCAATTGAGGGTGATCCAACCCATCCGGTTAACGAGGGTGGTCGTTGCCCAAGAAACTGGGCGTGGAAGGAATTCCTATACCATCCTGAGAGAGTAAATTACCCCTATAAGAGAGTCGGAAAAAGGGGTGAAAACCGGTGGGAGAGGATATCGTGGGATCAAGCATTAGATGAAATAGCGGCGAAGCTCAAGGAGATAAAGGAGAGATATGGAGCTGAAGCTGTAGCATCTACCGGTGGCACAAATAGGACTGATGAGTGGCCTAGGAGGAGGTTCTTCAACCTATTTGGCAGCCCCAACACTGGAAGAATAGCGCCTATCTGCGGTCTTAATACATATATGATCGAAAGCGCGATCTACGGTTGGGTTACCGAACCCGATTTTAGTAACGCAAGAACCATTGTTGAATGGGGGCATAATCCAGGCGTCACCTATCTACCTGAAGCCAGAAAAATACTGGACGCAAAAGAGAGGGGAGCCACGCTCATAGTCATCGACCCAAGGTTCACAGAGACGGCTTCAAAGGCCGACCTCTGGCTTCAGATAAGGCCTGGCACTGATGCAGCGTTAGCGCTAGCTTGGATAAACGTCATCATCAACGAGGGGCTTTATGATAAGGAATTCGTAGAGAAGTATACCTATGGCTTTGACAAGCTGAGAGACCACGTTCAACAATACACACCGAGCTGGGCGTCAAAGGTTACCTGGGTACCTGAGGATAAGATTGTAGAGGCTGCTAGAATATTTGCGACAAATAAGCCTTCGGTAATACCTTGGGGCACTTCTCTTGACCACTTCGGCTTAGCTTCCTCGCCTGTGGTGCAGGCTAGAGCTATTTTGAAGGCGATAACTGGAAACCTCGATGTGCCCGGTGGCAACCTACTAAATGGCCCTTGCATAAACTTCATCACCGACTGGGAGCTGGAGTTGAATGACAAGCTTCCTAAGGAGCAGAGGATGAAGCAGATAGGCTCAGACCGCTACAAGCTCTTCACATGGCCAGGATACGAGATAATTTCAGAGCAGCAAGTGAAGTATTGGGGTAAGGCGATGCCTTCAGAATGGGTCTGTGAGGCACACATACCATCACTCTGGAGAGCGATCATAACTGGTAAACCTTACCCTATTAAGGCGCTGATCGTCGTCGCTAACAACCCAATGGTCTGCTTCGCAAACACCAAGATCGTATATCAAGCGCTCACAAGCCCAAACCTTGAGCTGCTGGTCGTCATGGACTACTGGTTCACTCCAACAGCACTACTTGCTGATTACGTTTTACCAGCCGCCTTCTGGCTTGAGCGGCCGATTATAACAAGCAGCTTCGGCACCTCAAGCTTCTTCATAGCGTCTCATAGAGCGATAAAGCCCCTTTATGAGAGGAGAACAGACTTCGAGTTCTGGAGGGAGCTGGGTGTAAGGCTTGGTCAAGGTGAGTACTGGCCTTGGAAGACGCTTGAGGAGGCAAACTCGTATAGGATAAGCCCATTAGGGTATAAGGATTATGATGAATTCGTGGACAAAGTGAGGATGTACGTTGAGCCTGTAAAGTATAGGAAGTATGTAGAAAAAGGTTTCGGGACGCCGACTGGTAAGGTTGAGCTTTACTCCACGATATTAGAGAAGCTGGGTTATGATCCGCTCCCCACATACAGGGAGCCTCCTGAAAGCCCCTTCTCTAAACCTGTACTCGCAAAGCAGTACCCATTTATCTTAACTACTGGTACCATTATGCCTTACCACCATTCAGAAGGTAGGCAGCTGAGGACTCTGAGAAGGCTTGTACCCGACCCGGGTGTTGAAATTCATCCCAGCACCGCGTCTAGGCTCGGGGTAAAAGAGGGTGATTGGGTCTATGTCGAAACGAGGAGGGGTAAAGTCAAGGTCAAGGTGAAGCTGAACAGAGGTATAGATCCGAGGGTCGTCTTCTTAGAAAAGGGTTGGTGGTTCCCAGAGGATAAGGCTGAAGAGCCATACCTACGTGGTGTGTGGAGATCTAACGCCAATATACTCACGGAAGACGACCCCGACCTCTGTGACCCTCTTTGCGGAGGTTGGATCTACAGAGCGTTGCTCTGCAAGGTGTATAAGGCTGAGGATTAGAGAGGTGAGAGGATGCCTGAGTATGGGATATTGGTCGATTTCAGTCGATGCATAGGTTGTAGGGCGTGTGAAGCTGCCTGCAAAGAAACAAACGGGACGCCTGAGGGGATAAACTGGATTAAGAACATCAGGATCGGACCTGAGTACGGTCTAGATGGTAACCTAACCCTAACGATGGTATCGCTAAACTGTATGCATTGTGGGAAGGCGCCTTGCATCGAGGTCTGCCCAGCTAAGGCTATATCGAAGAGACCTGATGGCATAGTCCTCATCGACTCAACTAAGTGCATCGGGTGCAAGCATTGCTTATGGGTCTGTCCCTTTGGTGCTCCGCAGTTCAACCCAGCCGAAGGCAAGATGACGAAGTGTGTGCTTTGCTACCAGAGGGTCGAGCAAGGTAAGCTCCCGGCTTGTGTCGCTACTTGCCACCCCAAAGCGCTCAAATTCGGAACAACAGAGGAGCTCTCCACCTACGTAAGAGAGAAAGCGGCTAGAAGGGCTCAGAGGGCATCATTCTACATAATCGGCCTCAGGTAATGGAGATGAATACGATTCAGACGCACTGCCCTTTCTGCAGCATAGCTTGTGGTTTAAGTATCCGTGTGGATCTATTTGGAAGACCCAAGCAGGTGGAGCCAAGGTACGACTTCAACCATAATAGAGGTGCGCTATGCTCCAGAGGCATACTATCGCTGCAGTGGATACGCCATCGAGAGAGACTGAAGAAGCCACTAATTAGGGAGAAGAATGGTTTTAGAGAAGCCTCGTGGGGTGAAGCGCTCCAGAAGATAGCATCTGCCTTCCGCAGCCTCATCGAGAAATATGGGCCAACCTCTATAGCTTTGTACGCTTCAAGCCGCTTATCAAACGAAACCATCTACCTCTTCAAA
>Ga0197143_1002247_pt1 | contig 14575 bp, 13 predicted proteins | sample GBS70_MetaG_FD_148603 | JGI IMG/M metagenome (GOLD analysis project Ga0197143, IMG submission 148603) | Sediment microbial communities from Great Boiling Springs, Gerlach, Nevada, United States - GBS 70_MetaG | ecosystem: Environmental > Aquatic > Thermal springs > Hot (42-90C) > Sediment...
CGGGAGCGGCGACTACAGGGGCTTCAAGGTTGTTGAGGTCGGAAAGGACGGTAGCGTCAGGGTTATCGGCCTACCGGGTAGAGACCCGCTAAGAGAGCAGAGCAGCTTTGTGCTCGACGGCTCGCTCATCCGAGTTGTGGAGAGCCCTGACCGAAGAGCGTCGACGGTTATAGCGCAACCTTCGCCAAACCTAGGCCTCGAGCTTCCTGAGCTCTCTATATTTCTCTTGCTGAACTCGTCCCAACCCGTTGAGAGTTACAAAGTTTACGGTAACGTCACGTTGGTCAAGGGCATCGAGCTGCTACCCTACAACGGCTTCTACGCAGCTAAGCTCACGCTGGTAGCGCCGAGAGATGCGGCTACCGTTACCCTGGCTTCCTACGAGGACCGCGAACCGCCAAAAGTCTCACTGCTCATGTACACGCCGCGAAAACCCGTTGCCAACCGAGACGGCGTTTCCATGTACCTGAAAGCGGAGGATGAAGGTTGGGGCGTTCAGTTAGTACGGTTAGAGTACGAAACCGACTCGCTAAAAGGTACGATTGAAGCGCGTGAAGCAGGTCCCGGCTCCTACAGGGTCGAGCTCCCACCCCTCAACGCGACTAAAGTCCGCGTCACAGCGGTAGCTGTGGACTTCGCCGGCAACTCGGCATCGGACACGCTAGAGATAGAGTACGCGCAGCCGCCTAAGCCGGAGGAACAGCAAACCGGTGAGCAACCAACCCAGCAGCAACAGCCTAGCCAGCAGGTGGAGCAGCCCACACCTCAACCTCCAGCTCAGCAGCCCCCAAGTTACGCGCTAGCACTCGCTGTAGTGTTAATTGTCGCGATCGGAGCCGTGGTTATCAGCAAGCGAGCCGCTAGGCGAAAGTAGGAGTTAAAAGACTCTTTTGTCCGCTTTAATTTTCTTTTTATAATTTTTTACATCTTCATGTTAATCGCGTGGTTTCAAGCCGAGTTTATTCACAAAATTACTTTAGAATAATGTTTATTACCCAAGCTTCTCGAAAGGAGCGGCTGTGGTAGCGGACCTAAGCCCTCTATACGCAGTCAAAGCTACGCTGGAGAAAAGCGGTTTCAAAGTCCTTGAAAATCCCACGATTAGGGGGTTAAGCGGTTTCGAACACGGTTTCGATTTTGTCGCCATCAAAGAGGGAAGGAGGATAGCTATCTCAATTAAGCGAGCTGAACCCTTACCTATCGCGCTCGAACTCGCTAAAGCGCTAGACGTCGAAGACGAGGTGATAATCGCAGTTTACGGCACTCTACCCTTTGGTCTACAGGCACCTGGAAATAAGGGGCGCGTGAAATTAGTAGAGTTCCTCGAAGCGAGCGAGCTAGAGGAGAAACTGCTCGATGCTTTAGCTTAGAGCGTAGCGTAGCAAGTGTAAACGGTGTATACAGCCTAACAAGTCGCGCAGCGCGGTTCACCCTGAGCGCAAAGAAACCAGAATACGCTGTAGCGCTTCCCGCACTTCCGGTCTCGCAGCCAGCCTGCGTAGAGGGGGGCCCGACTCCTCGCCGAGAAGCGCTAGGTAGAAGGCTTTGTAGACCTGAAGTCTACCCTCCCTTCCCGCAAGACCTCTCGCCTCGGCCGCTTTGCTAACAGCTTCTCCTGGATCCGCCCCGTTCAGCAGAGCTTTAGAGGCTTCCGCGAAAGCCTCCACGACCCGAGCATCGAGGCTCTGGAGCGCTTTCACCGCTTCTTCCGCGTTTCTCAGGAGGAACCCGTAGCCAGCGACTTCTAGCCAGTTCCTCGCCATCATCAACCTTCTTTTCACGTCTTCGACCTCCCACTCCTCCATGCCCTCCAGCTTCCCTTGCCGCTTGAGCATGCGCAGCCCGTCCTCCGGGCTCTCCATCCACGCCGCGATCCTCGCGAGCTGGTAGTAAGGGACCCTTTTCGGCTTCCTCGCGGGCGGGCTTCCGGGAAGCGAGAGAGCGTACAACTGCCAAGCTGGCTCGCCGCCGCTAAACGCTAGCTCCTCGAACCTATCGAACTCCTCGACGTAAGCTGGGATCTGGAGGAGATCGAACTCCCAATGGCTCAGCGCTTCGCTGAAAATATCGCCCACTTCTCTCTTCAAAACTTGGAAGCGGAGGACCTCGGGGGGCGCGTAGCGCAGCCACTCGTCCACGCCCAGCCCCGTTCCCTTTCTCTTGCTGAACTTCTCGAGCCGTCTAGAGGCATTGGAGCTATCCACCCAGTAGACAAAATCGTAGAAGACGGGGACCGGCGGCTCGCGCCCGAAGAACCTCCTAACGAGCGCGCTGCCCGTATCGTAGCCGCTCCCGCTGGCCATGTGATCCTTGCCAAGCGGCTCGAAGTGCACGTCGAGCGCAACCCAGCGCAGCGGCCAGTCGACCCTCCACGGCGGTTTACCTTCACCCTTCGCGGCGTCGGCCAAGCCCTCGTGCCCGCACGCCCCGCACTTGTAGCGGACCTTAGAGCCCTCTACGCTCAGCGGCTTCACAGCCTCGTCGATCCTCCCGCACCCCGCGCAGCGGGGCCTGTAAGGTATCCAGCCTTCCGGGTAGAGCCTGGTGTGGCCAGCCCTTTGCTTCACCTCGTTCAGGATCCTTGTAACCTCCCGGGTTCTAGCGAAAACCTGGAGCAAGGGTTTCACGTACACTTCGCTCCTGTGCAATTTGCTTGCCCAAACGATCTCTAAGCCTAAACCGTACGCTTGGAAGCTCTCCTCCACAGGCTTGACGAAGTGCTCAGCGTAGCTGGCGTGGCAGCCCCAAGGGTCGGGGATCGCCTCGAAGGGCTGGCCCACGTAGCTCTCCGCTTCACGCTTAAAGCTCTCGGGAGCGAAGGTAGGGGGTTGGCGGAAAGGGTCCATGCTGTCCACGGCTAGGTAGCCCTTCACCTCGAAGCCCGTGCCGCACAGCACCCTCGCCACGGCGTCCGCAACAACCATGTCGATGAAGTTGCCCAAGTGAATCTTGCCGCTTGGCGTTACGCCCGCCTCAACCACGTATAACTGCTTGCTTGGAAAGCGCTTAACTACCTCCTCAGCAGCTCTGTACGCGAAGTGCTTAGAGATCTTGGACATACCCTACCCCCAGCGGGTTCCCGCTAACCCCCTCTTTAACGCTGCGCGCTAACCGCCGCTCTGCTGCGGCAGCGGGATCAAAGGTGTGACGCCGGTCGGCGAAACCACGAACGTCGTCCTGCCGCTCTGAGCCAGCTGCTTGATCATTTCCAGCTGGAAGTAGTAGGCGACAACCTGCTGCGGAGGGGCGCCGGTCGACTCAGCGATCAACCTTATCGACTCGGCTTGGGCGCTAGCGAGCGTGAGCAGCGCCTCAGCTTGCCCCTTCGCCTGTATCAGCGCGGCTTGGGCGCTCGCGTTCGCCTGGATGAGCGCAGCCTGCCGCTCGTACTCCGCTTTCAAAGCCCGCTGCTGGGCAGCGACCTTCTCGTTTATCGCCTGTACGATCGAGTCGGGCAGCCTCACGTTCCTCAAGTTGACGCCTAGGAGCTCGAGGCATTGGCCGATGATCGGGTCGCCCCTTATCCTTGCGGTCAGCTCGCTCTCGACACTGCGAGCAACCAACTCCCTCTTCTCGATTAGATCGGTCATCGTGAAGTTCGCGATCACCTCCCTCACGATCTGCCTAGCCGTGGCGACGAGGAAGTCCTCCTCGTAGTTCAGCCTAGGGTAGTACTTGACCAGGGTATCGAACCTGTCGGGTATTATCCTGTACCTGATCGTGATGTCGACCTCCGCTGTGATGCCGTCCCTCGTAAGCGCGTAGACAGCGGGGTAGTCGCGGGGCGGCTCGTAGAACATGTCCACAGCCTCGACGCCCGCGTAATCCCTCACCACGTAAGCCCAGGGCGCCTTGAAGCTGATCGCGGGACCCAAAACGGGTTTGCTTATCGAACCCAGTATCGGGTCCACAACCACCGCCACCTCGCCCAAGCCTACCGTGTAGATCGACACAGCCGCGAGCGCGGCGATTGCGGCGACGGCGATCAGCGCTGCCGCCGCCAGTATAGGTAAACGGTCCCTTCTACTCCTGTCAACCCGTACGGGTATCTCCACACCACGCTCAACGCTGCGTCCGTGATATACTTTTTCCTATACGTACCCCTCCGCGACGAGGAGCTCGGCTAGGAGCAGCGCTGAGCCGGCAGCACCCCGCACGAGGTTGTGGCCGAGAGCTAGGAACATGAGGCTGCGTTCACTTGGGCCCCTTCTTACTCTACCGACAGCCACGCTCATACCAGGCACGCTGCCTGCCATCCTATCGAACCGGGGTTGCGGCCTGTCCACGCCCTCGAGGACCACCAGCGGCGTTTCAGGAGCTGTAGGTAGCTTCAGCTCTTGGGGTCTCCCCCTGAACTCCCTCATCAGCTTGACTGCCTCGTGGGGGTCGACCGGCTTCTCCGTCTCGACGTAGACGCTCTCGAGGTGCCCGTCGAGAACGGGGACCCTCGTGCACGTAGCTGCGATCTCGAAGCGCGCCCACTCGACACTCCCGGCCCGCGCGGAGCCCATGATCTTCAGCAGCTCGTCCCTCACCTTCTCCTCCTCGCCGGGTATGTAGGGGACTACGTTGTCGATGAGGTCGAGCGAGGGCACGCCGGGGTACCCGGCGCCCGAAGCGGCTTGGAGGGTTGTTACAACCACTTTTCTGATGCCGTAGGCGTCGGCGATCGGCTTCAAGGGGAGGGCGAGTATGGTGGTGGTGCAGTTGGGGTCTGCGACTAGAAAGCCGTCCCACGAGTTACGCTGCGCCTCCAGGAGCTGCAGGTGGTCGGGGTTCACTTCGGGCACGACAAGAGGTACGCTCTCCTCGAGCCTGTAAGCTGCCGCTTTGCTGATCACCGCGAATCCTTCTTTGGCGAACTCGGGTTCGAGCCTTTTCGCGGCTTCTGTGGGCAAGGCTGAGATGACGATATCTGCGTCGATCCTCTTGGGGTCGCTCTCCACGAGCTCCAGCTCGGCCACCTCGGCCGGCAAGATGCCGCCAGCCATCCACTTCACGGACTTCCCGTACTTCGCGCCTGCCGCTTCGTGAGAGGTGAGCGCAGTCAGCTTGAACCATGGGTGGCCGCTTAGCATCTTCGCGAGCCACTGGCCCACAAGCCCCCTTGCACCCAGCACCGCAACCTTGTAGATCCTCCTGGGCATCAGAGGCAGATTGATGCAGTATAAAAAACCGTTTCCACAACAGTTCTGGAGCGGCGGCGCGGCACCGCCGGTTAGCGCGCCATAAGGAAGCAGCGCGCTTCGTCGAATCCGAAACCGAGAGCTTTACCCATCGCCCTGTCGAGTTTCGCCGCGAGCTCCTCTGTTGATGCGGCTAGGACGGCCATCCTCTCGTCCAGCGAGAGTAACGGCGGGTTCCCCAGCCTGCCTTCAACCCTCACGAGAGCTCCTGCCTCCTTGACCACAAGCAGCGAAGCAGCTAGATCGACAACCCTCACCGCGAACCACGGGTCTAAGTACGCGTCAACTCCCCCAGACGCCACGAAAGCGAGCTCGAGGCTTGCTGCCCCGAGCATGCGTACTACAAAACCCTCTGTCGAGAGGGCCAGCGCAAGCAAATGAGGTAAGAAGAAAGCTTTCGGCGTCGCGTTAACGGCAACCACCGGCTGCACCGATGACCTGACGGACAACTTCCGGCCGTTGAGGAAGGCTCCATTCCCCCGCTCGGCGTAGAACTCGAGATCGAGCAGAGGTGCGTAGACGGCCGCCGAGACGACGTCGTCGATCGTGGGACCAACCGCCGCCGCAACGGTTGTAGCGAAGAACGGTATACCGCGCTTGTAGTTCCTGCTCCCGTCCACTGGGTCTACGACCACTACGGGCCCACCTTCGCCGAACGACAGCTCTCCTGCCTCCTCCGTCACAAGCTTGAAGGAGGGGAGCCAGTGCTTCAGCTCTTCAACTACTGCCCGCTCCGCCGCAAGGTCGCCCCTTAGCGATACATCGCCTCCTTTACCCCTTCCGGCTTCCTCACCCCCTCCGTGCTCGACCTCAACTAAAGCCGCCCGCGCTCCAGCCCTCGCAGCTTTCCTGACGATATCCGTAAGATCCGGCACAGCGTGGTCCCCAACCTGGACTGGATGAAGCTTGCGCTCAAGGATGGATTCTCGCACTCTCCAGCTCTTGCAGCATTCATGTGGAAAGGGCAGGGGTTGAGAGCACTCTGGTTGAGCTTACATCGAGAGAGTTTTACCGCACATACGATCTCAGCGTTGTTAGGCTCCTCACAGCTCAGACCCCCGTAGTCTCAGCACCTAAGCTGTCTGGCTGGGGACCTTTATTAACTGCTCGCATGACGGATGCAGGTGCTACACCCCGTGTTAAGGCGCTCAGCTGACAGCTGGGTCCTTTGGTACGTCGCTTTCAATATTGCGGCTAACTTTTTCCTCTCAGAGGTAGCTTACGCTCTCCTCGCAATCGGCGCCGCAATCTCCATCGTAGCCAAAAGGTTGGAGCCGAGGTGCGGGAGCTCGCTACGCGCTGCCGCTTCAGTGCTCGCCATCGCCGCTTCTCAAACGCCTCTGCTGCTCTGGGCTGCACCTTCGCACCCTAGCTTGCTTTACAGCGCGTTCGCCGTCGCGGCCGCCGTGTGCGAAGAGCTCTTCTTCAGGGGGGTACTGCTGCCCGACCTCGGGAACCTTCCACAGGCGTTTGCATTCGCGCTCGCCCACATACGCCTCTCCGACCCAGTGTCGCTAGTGGAGTCTGCCCTCCTCTTTCCCCACTACCTGCTTCTCGGCGTTGCGCTTGGGTTCGCCGCTGACGCGTGCGGCTACCCGGCATCGGCGGTTGCGCACGCGACCTACAACCTTCTTTCCAGCGTTTACACGCTTCCCTTCGATACATGGGTTGTCGCCGCTCTCCTCCTGTGCGATTCCATCTCTGTCGCAGCTGTCGCTCTCGTGAAGAAAGTTGAAAAGCGCGGCCACGCGTACCGGGTGTGAGCCGGGATAGGATACGCGTAGCCGCCGCTGCGCTCGCGCTGGCCCTAGCAGCATCACCCCTGCTTGCGTACACTTCCGGCTTCTGGGAAAGCTACTGGGTGTTCGTCACCAACCTGGGCGACGAACCGGCCTACGTGGCGCTGGCCGTGCTGCTATATACGCTCGTTTCGCCCGATCTCGGCTTCCGCGTGCTTCTAGCCCTAGCGGTCGGCGGGTGGGTTAACGTCGCCCTCAAAAACGCTTTGAAGCTACCGAGGCCGCCGCGAGAGCTGTGGAAGGTCGAGGCGAGCGGCTACGGTTTCCCCAGCGGTCACGCCCAAACGTCTGCAAGCTTCTGGTCGTCTCTTGCCATCGAGACGGGAGACGCTTCCACCGCGCTTTTGGGAGCCGTGGTGGTCGCACTAGTATCGTACTCGCGCGTAGAGCTTGGAGTACACTACCCGCACGATGTTATCGGGGGAATCGTGTTCGGGCTGCTCTCGGCGCTCGCCGCCATCGCATACGCGCGATCCACAAGGAAGGCGGGAGCGGCTACGCAATCCTGTATGCTTTTGCTGCTAGGCTCTCTCGCCGCCTCGGTCTACGCGATTCAAGCGGATGTCACGCTGGCGAGAACGGGAGGTGTGATCGCTGGCTCGGCTGCGTACCCGCTGCTCATGCAAAAAGTGCCGCGGAGATGTAGCACGTGGCGGAGGCTGCTATCAGCAGCTACCGCCCTCGCTGCAGCTTTCTTGATCACGAGAACCGCTGGCTCCGCCCACCCGCTGCTACAGTTCCTCGCGTACGCGGTTGCCGTAGCCGCCGCCATGTCAGCACCCCTAGCTTGCGATGCCCTCTGCCAATGGCTAAGGAAAAATATATAAGTTACTAACTTTCTTACCCTTTGTGCAATCGAGATCGAGCCGAATCAGCGGTCGAGGGGATAGCTTATTAAATCAAACAAAAGCAAGGCCGACGCGTGGTGCTCGGATGAGCAGTAGAAGTTTGAAAGCCTATGTTGCTAGAAGGTGGAAGCTGGCAGCGGCCGCCGCCATCTTAGCGCTCATCGGCTCGGCTGCCGGCATGACGACACCCTACTTGGCAGGCAACGCGATTAACGCTCTGGTTTCTGGAGAGAGCGGGCTCGTCCTCACGTACGCGCTCCCGATAATCGCGCTCATTCTAGTTCAAGGCGTGCTGAACTACTTCACCAACGTGCTGGCTCAGTACATGGCGCAGAGCATTGCTTTCGACCTTAGGAACGAGGTGTACAGGCACCTTCAAGAGCTATCTCTCGGCTTTTACAGGAGAGTAGACACGGGCCAGCTGGTGGCTCGGGCTACGAGCGACATCGACGTGATCGGCAGGTTCCTGAGAGGAGCCTTCACCGGCTTGACGAGCGCGCTGTTTACGCTTGGCGTAGCGCTGTACTTTATGGTCTCGAAAAGCTCCCTGCTCACGGCCTACGCGGTAGCCCCCCTCCCCCTAGTTTACCTGCTAGTGAGGAGGTTCGCCAAGAGAGCCAGACCTCTTTTCGAGCAGTCAAGAGAGGTTTACGGGAGGATGACTTCTCACGTGACTGAAGTCACGAGTGGGCTCAAGGTGGTGCGCGCGCTCAACGCTTTCAGCATGCTTTGGGAGCGCTTCAAAGCGATCATCGACATGCTCCTCGATCTTAACCTCAAGCTGGCTTGGCTTAGAGCTTCTACGTGGCCGCTTGTGGGCTTCCTCTCGAGCCTAAGCGCACTGATCGTTTTTTGGGCTGGAGGAGGTATGGTGGCTAGAGGCTTGCTCGACGTGGGCGGCCTCGTCTCGATGTCTATGTACGCGGGGATGATCACTTGGCCTTTCATCATGCTCGGCTTCTTCACGGTAGACTACATGTATGCTATGACCGCTGCCAGGCGAGTCTTCGAGATACTAGGTATCGAACCGGAGGTGAAGGAGGCGCCTGATGCGATTCCGCTCGTTGTCGAGAAGGGCGAGGTGGAGCTGAGGGACGTGTGGTTCAGCTACGATGGGAGCAAGTGGGTGTTGAAAGGTGTGGGCTTCAAGGTGAAGCCAGGCGAAGTGGTGGCGATCGTTGGCCCGGCGGGAAGCGGCAAAAGCACGCTGGTCCAGCTGATACCCAGGTTCTACGATCCGCAGCGCGGGCAAATCCTAATCGACGGCGTCGACGTGAGGAGGGTGAAGCTGGACTCGCTGAGGAGGCAGGTCGGGATCGTGCACCAAGACATCTACATCTTCCCCGACACCATCAGGAATAACATCGCCTACGGGAAGCCCGACGCCACCCAGGAGGAGATCGAGAAGGCTGCGAAGCTAGCGATGCTACACGACTTCATCGCCAGCCTCCCTCAAGGCTACGAAACTCCCGTCGGCGAGCGTGGTGTAACCCTCTCGGGCGGGCAGCGGCAGAGGTTAGCGATCGCTAGGACGCTTTTAATCGACCCGAAGATCGTAATTCTGGACGACTCGATGTCGAGCGTGGACGCGGAAACCGAGCGGGCTATCTACGATGCGATCACTAGGCACTTCAAGGGGAAGACAATGATAATCATCACGCAGAGACCGAGCACAATGAGACTGGCCGACCGTATAGTCGTCATCGAGGATGGTAGGGTTGTTGAGGAGGGTAGGCACGAGGAGCTGCTCGCTAAAGGCGGAGCCTACGCTAGGCTGCTCGGGGTTCTGGCCGCGGAAGTTGCGGCAGAGGTGAGGTAGGATGGGCGCGCCGCCTCCGTTCTTCTTCATGAGGCTCGACGAGGAAAAGGTCGCTAGGAAGTACCCAGACAGGGTGCTCATAGCGAAGCTCGTGAAGCTGGCTGCTAGCTACCGCTTCCACTTCGCCGTGCTAACTGCGACGGTGCTGCTCAGGGTAGTCTTCTCCATGATAAACCCCTACGTGACGAAGTTCCTCGTCGATAACGCAGTGAGCGGGAACCTTTCAGCGCTCGCGTACTGGAGCGCAGCGCTTCTGGCGTTGATCGTAGCCCAGCTGGTTGCTGGCTTCGCGGGCGATTACTCTTCCTCGTATCTAGCGAACAGGGTCATGTACGACCTGCGCACCAGGATGTACCAGCACCTGTACAGGGTCCAGCTGTCTGCCGTGGCGGAGGAGCCGGTGGGCAGAATCGTCTCGAGGATCACAAACGATGTCGACACGATAGGTTTCGTCGCTGCTACAGGGTTGATCAACACTCTTGCCGACGTGCTGACGATCGGTGGAGCGATGCTCATGATGTACAGTTTGAGCCCTCAGCTCAGCCTCATAGCCTACGCGCTGCTCCCCCTCATAGCCGTCGCCAACCTGGTCGTGGTGAGGAGGGCGCGCAGGGCCTATAGGGAGACAAGAAAGAAGATCGCGGAGGTTACGAGTAGGATCTCCCAAGATGTGGCGGGTGCCGCTGTCGTGCAAGCCTTCTCCTTCAGGAGGCAGAAGAACGTGGAGGAGTTTAGGAGGATCAACGAGGAGAACCTTAGGGCAAATGTGCAAGCTGAGGCGGCGAGCTCTTCGATGAACTTGGCTATGGCTGCGATCGAAGCTCTCGGTACGGTTCTCATCCTCGTCTACGGCGGCAACCTCGTAATGCAGGGTCTCGCTACTGTGGGCACGCTAGTGGCCTTCTACAGCTACCTCGCGAGCTTCTTCAGGCCGCTTAGGATGCTGGTCATGGTTCTCACAACGCTCCAGTCCACCATGGCTGCTGCCGAGCGAGTCTTCATCTTCCTTGAGGAGTGGCAACCAGAGCCTGACGAAGGTGAAATCGACGAACCGCCGCAGAGGGGAGAGGTCGAGTTTAGGGGCGTCGTGTTCGGCTACAAGGAAGGACAGCCTGCTCTGAAGGGTGTAAGCTTTAAGGTGAAGCCGGGCGAGTTCGCCGCGATCGTGGGTCCAACTGGGGCTGGGAAGACGACAGTAGTTAACTTGCTTCTGAGGTTCTACGAGCCGTGGAGCGGACAGATTCTGATCGATGGCATCGACGCTAGAAGGTACAAGCTGAGCGCGCTGAGAAGCTCAGTGCTAATGATCCCTCAGGAACCCCTCCTCGTCTCCGGCACCGTGCTCGAGAACATCCTGCTAGCCAACCCGAAGGCTACAAGGGAGCAAGTCGAAGCCGCGATAAAGGCTCTGGACCTGTGGGACATTGTTGAAAGCTTACCGCAAGGGTTAGACACGCCGGTGCTCGAGGGCGGTAAGAATCTCTCCGTCGGGCAGCGGCAACTTGTATCGTTCCTCCGAGCTTTCGTCGCCAACCCGAAGATACTCATCCTAGACGAGGCGACGAGCAGTATCGATCCGCGCACTGAAGCTAGGCTCCAGGAGGCGCTCGAGAAGCTTATCAAGGGTAGGACGACGATTGTGATAGCACACAGGCTCCAGACGATCGTCCGCGCAGACCACATCATAGTTATTGAGGATGGTAGGGTTGTTGAGGAGGGTAGGCACGAGGAGCTGCTCGCTAGGGGTGGAGCCTACGCAAGGCTGTACGGGATCCAGATGGCGGCAGAGCTCCAGAAAGCTGAAAGTATCCGGAGCTTGTGAACGCTGAAGAGGTACTCGCCAGGAAGCCTTGGCTCCTCCCCTTTCTCTATGCTATCCTGCAGGGGGTTGAAGCCAGGGCGGGCCCTCTCTCGAAAGCTCTCGGCGTGAAGAGACAGGTGGCTAAGGCCGCGCTCAGGGAGCTGGCGAAAATTGGCGCGCTAGAAGGCTACAGCTTAAAGCGGGAACTAGCCGAATGGTTAGAACGCCAATCGATAGCCGTGAAAGGTCGCAGGGCTCTTTGGCGGAAGGGGCAAACATACGTTCTCGCTGTTGCGAGGAGAAACAGGGTTTCGATCTACACCCTACCAGCCGATCTCGTAGACAAGGTGGAAACGCTACTCAAATCTTGCGAGGAGGTGAGCGCAGCTGACGCGGCTTCAACCCTTGGCTGCTCGCCGCTAGCAGCATCTCGCGCGCTGCAGGTGTTAATTGTTCTCGGTAAAGTCAAGCGGGTTGGGAGGCTTTACCGCTACGCGTAAAGCGAAGGTGGTGGACTTCTATCCTCCGCCCTAGCGGCAAGCCAGGCAGCCAATGTTCTGTCCAGCGGGTTCGGCGAACGAGCTAGATGCTGGGCGAAGCGGAGGGCTGCGCTGGGGTCTGCGTTCGCAAGCTTTTCGATCAACCTGACGCTGTACTTGTCCCGTCTCTCGAGGAAACGGGCGACTATCGGTTCGGGATCCACGCCCGCCTCCCTAAGCAAGCGAGTTAGGATCCTACGCTCGTACTCTTCAATGGACACCACGCGGGCCATAGGTACCGTTAACTGCTACGCTCAGAGCCTTTTGAAGCCCGCGCTATTAGTGTAGCGAAAGTTTTCTTATAGACGCTCGTAAAATAATGGTATTACCGTCGTATTACCTGTAATGCACAGGTAAACGAGAGTTTTACGGGTCGCGCGCGCTGCATTATAGGGCGGTCATTGCTCCGGCTCCCCGCTACCTTCGCAAGGGGTATGTGCCTACACGCTTCACAAGTTCTACGAAGTACAGGTAGTTGCTCAAGGAGACATCGGGTGGGACGGAGTGGTCGGAGCCGGCGATGTACCCTCCTCCCTTAGCGGCAACGGGGACTTTCGACTCGACCTCCCGCTTTATGGCCTCCGGCCCAAGCGCCAAGGCTCTCGCGTCGATGTTCCCGATGAACGCGAGCTTGTCCCCGTACAGAGCTTTCAACTCCCTCACGTCCATGTCGGCCTTCGCCTCGAGCGGTTGAAGCGCCGTGAAACCAGCTTCGATGAAGTGGGGGATGAGAAGCTTCACGTTCCCGTCCGTGTGAAGGATCGCGGGCTTCCCCCTCTTCCTGAACGGCTGCACGATTCGCTCGTGCTGAGGCATGACGAACCTCCGGTAGTGCTGGGGGGAGATGAAGGGACCATTCTTGTACGCTAGGTCGTCCCAAACCCACACCGCATCGGTGCCCAGCTGCTCTAAAGTTTCCGATACCTTGGCCAGAAAGGAGCCAACCCGGTCGAAGACGTAGCTGAGCATCCCCGGGTCGCGGTAAACGAGTCGGAGCACGCTGTTCACCCCCTCGCCGACAAGGTGACGCACGTACTCCCAGGGTCCGAGAATGCTCGCCGCGACGAAGTAATCCTTCTGGAGCTCCGCAATCGCTTTCTCGAGGTCGCGGCGGAAGGGGTAGCGGCTGCTGGTCGCACGGAAGGGGAGCTCAGGGTCGAGCAGCGGCTCTACGTACTCCTTGAAGTCGTCCAGCGTCCTAACAGCCGGCTCCACGGGGAGGGGGGTGCCGCTCCTCCCCCTCCAAGCTTTCACAACGACCCCGTATGAGTCGCGGTAGACGACGTACTCTTCCTCCTCCCTGTAGACGATGGGGTCGAACTTCGGCGAAACGTCGACGCCGAAGTGGTATATGTCGAAGCCGAAGAACTTGTGGAGCGACGCCGTCCTAGGTAGCCCCTCCGCCCTCCACCGGTCGACAGTTTCGGGCCAGGGGAAGTCCACGAGCGCGACCCGGTCGGCCTCCTCGAAGTTCAGGAGCCTGAACACCCTCTCGCGGCTGTCCACGCGCTACCTGCTCGGGCTCGGTATTAAGCTTGGCGCGCCCCAAGTTAGCTTTATAACGCTATCAGCGCGTTTTGAACAGGGTGCCATGGTCCGCATTCGGATCCCCTTCAGGCTGCGCGCCCGCGCGCGCCCGAAAGGAGCGAGGAGCTGAAGGACGAGCGCGTAGAAGGTTACGGGGACTTCGGTGCGGCCATGGGCAGGTTCATCGGCACGCGGGGTTACTGGTCCACCGAGCACATGAGAGCGTTTTTCGCGGCTAAAGCCGCTTTGAGCGAGCGGCAGCGCCGCACGCAAGAGGATCGGATTTAGTCCTTATAAAAGGGTCCGAACAGGGGTCGCGTGGTTCACGAGTGGGCTCTAGCCGAGGCTGTAATCAAGAGCCTAGAGGGGATCAGCGGGGGTGTCAAGCTGGTAAAGGTTGTTCTGGGCGAGCTGCAGAACGTTGACGGGGAAATCCTCCTCTTCGCGCTGGAAGAGCTGAAGAAAGGAACCCAGCTCGAGAGAGCGAAGTTCGAGCTAGAGGTTGAGCCAGCGGAGTTCGAGTGCAACGCCTGCGGCGCCACGTGGAAGCTCTCCGACGTGGGTGTTGGGGAGGCGGAGAGGGAGGCGATACACTTCGTCCCCGAGCTCGCTCACGCCTTCCTCCGCTGCCCCTCATGCGGCAGCCCGGACTTTAGGGTAGTCAAAGGTAGGGGTGTTAAGGTCGAGCCGGCGGTGGGGTGAGGGTCTTGGACCCGAGGCTGGCGGTAATCCCGGAGCGGCTGAGAGGGGTTTCGCGGATAGCAGTCTTCTGCAGCGGAAAGGGCGGGGTTGGCAAAACGCTGCTAGCATCCCTCACGGTGCTCATCGCGGCGCGGCGGGGAGTGAAGGTGGGGCTTCTCGACCTCGACTTCAACGGCCCATCCAGCCACGTGGTGCTCGGCGCGAGCGGCGCGTCACCCAGGGAGGAGAGAGGGGTGGTGCCGCCCGAGGTTTCCGGGGTCAAGCTGATGAGCCTCGCCCTTTTCGCCAGCGAAGCACCGCTACCCTTGAGGGGCGCAGACGCTACAGACGCTCTGCTCGAGCTTCTAGCAGTCA
>Ga0197143_1002249_pt1 | contig 14569 bp, 10 predicted proteins | sample GBS70_MetaG_FD_148603 | JGI IMG/M metagenome (GOLD analysis project Ga0197143, IMG submission 148603) | Sediment microbial communities from Great Boiling Springs, Gerlach, Nevada, United States - GBS 70_MetaG | ecosystem: Environmental > Aquatic > Thermal springs > Hot (42-90C) > Sediment...
TTCCAACTATAATGTAAAAATAAGTTTTGTTATTGTATTAAGATTCTATAAAAACATAAAGGGTGTAAATAATTTACAAATTGTGGCCATTGGTGAGTACCAAAAGAATAATTTTTAAAAGAGCTTTATATCAATATAAACAATTTTGTAATGTTAAATAGCAAAATGTCAGGCATTTGTTGGTTTTTGCATTATTAATTCAGTTTTTCATAAAAAAATAATTTGAATAAAAATTATTAAAATTATTAATAAAAAACATTGTTTTAAATTAACAATATAAAAAGCTTCTTTTAAATTGAATTAGATATTTTTTTTTGAAAGTGTTTAGAGTCTCCCCATTCATTAAAGCCGATAGTAGCATTAATTAGTTTTAATCGTGTTTTAAGGCAATTCAAGCATAATTCACCACTTTCATCGATACATGGTTTATTTTCGTAAAGCAAATAATTTTTTCTATATTTAGTTGGTGTTATATTGGGCATTATTACATTAGCACCGACTAAAATAGCTTTTTCTCTTCCATCTGGTTCTATAGTTTGTAAAGCAGTTGTTGCAGCAATATTAATATCTTTCATCATTATACGAAGAATAGCAATCATTTTTAGAGTTAAATAAAATCTTTCTTTCAAGGGGGGGCAAAGATAAGCATAATTATACAAAGGAGTTTGAGAATGCTCAATATATGGTCCCATTCCACACATATCAATATCAAAATCTTTCATAAAAAATAAATCATCTACCAAATCAGAAAAAGATTGAAAAGGCAAACCAATCATTACTCCTGTACCAACTTGATAACCAATCTGTTTTAAATAATTTAACGAATTCAATCTAACTTGATAATCATGTAAATTATCTTTAGGATGCAATTTTGAATATAAAATAGGATTTGATACTTCTATTCTAAGTAAATACCTATGAGCACCATTAATAAACCATTCTTTATATGTTTCATAAGATTGTTCTCCTAAAGATAAAGTAATTCTTAATCTATTATTAGTTTTTTCTTTAATTGTTTTTAAAAGATAGCTTATTTTTTTAACAAACTCTGGAGAAGAGTTTTCTCCAGATTGTAATACAATACTTCCAAATTTATTATTATATGCGAAAAGAGCTGCTTCTATAACTTCGCTATCTTCCATGGTGTATCTATTAATACTCTTATTATCTCGTCTTAAACCACAATAAAAACAATTTTTTTTACATATATTAGAGTATTCAATAATTCCTCTAAAAAAGACTTTATTTCCAACATATTTTAATTTAACTTCGTAAGCTTTTTTAAATAGGTAATCGAGATCTTCATTTTTTGCTTTAAGCAATTCAATCATTTCATCCTTAGGTAAAGTTTCTTTTTTTAAAAGTTTATCTACTAAATCTTTAATCATCACATTTTTTTTTAATTTAATAAAAAATACTGAAATAAAGAATGACAAGAATCAGAAATTAATTAAATAAACAAGATTCGATAAAACTAATAAACAAGGGGTGAGGTTTTTCTACTGTACTTTCAAATTCTGGGTGGAACTGGACGCCAATAAACCATTTATGATTAGGTAATTCAATAATTTCTATTAAGTTTGTTTCTGGGTTAACACCAGAAAAGCACATTCCAGCATTTTTAAAGAGTTCAATATATTTATTATTAAACTCGTATCTATGTCTGTGTCTTTCCTTAATAATATTAGTTTTATATATTTGGTAAGCTTTAGTATTAGTTTTAATTTCACAAGTATAGGCACCTAATCGCATAGTACCACCTTTTTCTGTAATTGATTTTTGATATTCCATAAGGTCTATAACTGGGTAAGGAGTATTTGGGTTGAATTCAGTAGAGTCTGCATTTTCTAAATTTAATACATTTCTTGCATATTCTATAACAGCTACTTGCATTCCTAAACAAATTCCTAGGAAAGGAATATTGTTTTCTCTTGCAAATTTTGTAGCTAAAATTTTTCCTTCAATACCTCTAATTCCAAAGCCTGGAGCTACAATTATGCCATTTACATCTTTAAATAAGTTATCCAAATTATCTTTTTTAATTTTTTCACTATGAATAAGATTTAAATTAACCTTAACGTCATTTACTGCACCAGCATGATTAAGAGCTTCTATAATAGACCTATAAGAATCTATTAGTTCTACATATTTACCAACTAAAGCTACATTAACACTTTTTAAAGGATTTTTTATTTTATTTACAAATGCTTTCCAAAAGCATAGATTTGGTTCTTCTTTAATAGGTAATTTTAATTTTCTCAAAACTATTTTATCAAAATTTTCTTTATATAGGTTAAGTGGCACTTCATAAATAGTAGAAACGGTTTTAGCTTCAATTACAGCATCTTGTTCTACATTGCAATAAAGAGCTACTTTTTTTCTTATATCTTCTGTTATAGGATAATCTGTTCTAAGAACTATAATATCGGGTTGAACACCATTTTCTAATAATTTTTTAACACTATGTTGAGTTGGTTTAGATTTTAATTCACCTGTAGCTGATAAATATGGTACTAAAGTTAAATGAATTACAACAACATTATTTGGTTTTTCCCATTTCATTTGTCTAATTGCCTCTATAAATGGAAGAGATTCAATATCTCCAACTGTGCCGCCTATTTCACTAATTACTATATCATAATTATATTTTTTACCAAGTAATTTAATATTTCGTTTTATTTCATCGGTTATATGAGGTATTATTTGAACAGTTTTACCAAGAAAGTCTCCTTTTCTTTCTTTATTAATGACATTCAAGTATATTTTTCCGGTAGTTATGTTATTATCTTGGGTAGTTTTTATATTGAGGAATCTTTCGTAATGTCCCAAATCTAAATCTGTTTCTGCACCATCATAAGTAACAAAACATTCTCCATGTTCATATGGATTTAAAGTACCTGGATCAACATTTAGGTATGGATCTAATTTTTGTATAGTAACTTTATAACCTCTTAATTGTAATAATTTTCCAATAGAAGCAGATATTATTCCTTTACCAAGAGAAGAAGTAACACCTCCTGTTATAAATATGTATTTAGTTTCACTCATAATTAATAAGTTAAATTTAATCCAAAACTTGGAATAATTGGAAGTTGATTTATAAATTCATTTTTAAATCTATCATAATAGAAAATATTTTTTCGATTATACACATTCGTTATTGAGAATATTAATTTTAATGTAGAATTTTTAAATAAATCATAAATTTTTTCGATACTTAAGTCTAAGCGGTGGTAATCTGGTAATCTTCCTTTATTTAATTCTCCATATAGAATTCCTAATTGAGCATTAATTTCTGCCAAGTTACTATTAATATTATATATTTCAAGCATTTCATAATAGCCTGCTGTTTTTGTAAAAGGCAAACCACTACCATATTGCCATCTAATATTAATATTCCAATCTAAATTTTTACCAAAATTTCTATTAAATAGTATATTTAAATTATGTCTTCTATCATATATTGGATTATACTTAATATAATCATCAAAACGACTAACATATGCTAATGAATAAGCAATCCATAAATAATTTCTTTTATAATCATACTTAAGCGAAAAATCTATACCATAAGCATTTCCTTCTTCTGCAATAAAATCTTTTTTTAATACATCAGGAATTAGCCAATTATCGCCAGTATCATCAAATATTTTATTTCTATTTGTATTAACTAAAAAAATAAACTTTTTATAATATGGTTCGAAATTAACATCCAAAAAATTAGTAATATCAAGTTCTAAGCCGCAAACAAAATGAATAGCCCTATGTAATGGATTATTTATTTCTTTACTCTTAAAATATGTTGGTAGTCTACTTATATCTACATCACTTAAGAAACCATAGAATAAATTAACTACATCTCTATCGCTATTAGCACTTAAAATATTTTGTGTATAATAACCTGAACCTAATTTAATTCTTAATTTATTGGTAGCAATATATTTACCTGCAAATCTTGGTTCTAAAGTTAGCTTAGAGATTGAAGAAGAAGCATAGTACTGCGTTCTTAAACCAATATCAAATAAAAACTTTTCATTAACTTTTAAATTGTACTGAATAAATCCATTAATTTCTGGAGAATTTTCCTCTTCTTTAATTTCTTTTTTGTATAGATTATAGAAAATAAAATTAGTTTTTATATTACCCACTTCTAAGCCATATTTTAATTCGCTATTTTGTAAGTATTGATTAATATTAGCTTTTATTAAGAAGTTTTTTAATTGACTTTTTCGTGGTAAATTATCTGCTTCTTTTAAGGTTATCAGGTAATCGGAAAAACTAAAATTAATTTTTAATATCAAATTAGTGCCAACAGGTACGAGTATAATATTTGAGCCGAATCCAAAATTATTCCATTCATAAAGAGACAGAGCTCTATATTTGACTTTATCATAGAACTTAAAGCCAAAAAAGTTAACTTTACTACCATTTTCTGTTGTTAATGAAATCTTACCATAGTAATCATTAAAGGTAAAAGGAATACCCAATGTATCTACATATTTATAAAGTAATTTAGAAGATTCTTTAATATAAGAAGATTTTAAAGAAAGGAGATAAGTAATATTTGTTTTAGCGATATCATCGGATTTATAGATTGGTCCTTCTAATGTTGCTTTATAACCAAAGGTTGTAGCAGAAATTTTTCCACAATGTTTATTTTTGTTTCCATCTTTAGTTTTAATATCAATAACAGAAGAAATTCTACTACCGTATTCAGCGTTAAAAGCGCCAGTAAATACATCTGCACTTCTTATTATATCGGTATCAAAAACAGAAAAGAAACCGATAGAATGAAACGGATTAAAAATTGTCATTTCATCCAAAAGTATTTTATTATGGACAGGAGCACCACCTCGTATAAATATTTGTCCTCCTTGGTCTCCAGTAAAAATAACACCTGGTATAACTTGAAGATATTGAACAAAATCTGGTTCTGCACCAATGCTTGGTAGTCGTTCAATAAATTTAGGAGTAATTTTAGTCATTGATATTAAAGTTTTTTCTATTTTTGTTGTTTTTTCGGCCGATATACTAACTTCTGATAATGAAATTACAGATTCTTCTAAAAAAAATTTTCTTGTTATTGTTTCATTTTCTTTCAAATATAAATCTATTATTAAAGTATCATAACCAATAAAAGATAGCCTTAAAGTATATTTTCCTGGTTTTAACTTAGAAAATAGAAAAAAACCATTATTATCTGTTATAGTTCCAATTTTAGTACCCAGTAATACAACATTTACATAAGGTATCGGTTCGCCTGTTTTTTTATCATATACAAAACCCTTTATTACCCCAGACTGTGAAAATACAACTATCCACTTAAAAAAAAATAACACATAAAAAAAGACTATTTGTTTAAGTCTTTTAAGCATTGATCTAAAAATTTTATTTGCTCTTTAATAATAACTCTTTCTTTTTTAATAGATTCTACACGTTCAGTAAAATTTTTAACTATTTCATCTGCCATTTTTGATTTAGCAAAAAAACATATATTATTTTCAATTACTTTAATTTCATTTTCTAATTTAAACAATTGATTAGCCAATTTATTTCTTTCAATTTGAATCCATTTAATTGGGTTAGGAATTTGTTTAGTTATTTCATCAACTTTAAATTTTAAGAATAAAATAGCTTTTTGAATATCATCTAAGTTCAATTTATCTAATAATTTTTGTAAAGAATTTTTGTATTCTTCTTGAAGCAAGTACTGATCTTTTTGAGGGACTGGGCCAATTTCACCCCATTCCTTTTGAATTTTTCTAATTCTCTCTAAATCATCATCAATATTTCCTGAAATATTAAAATTTTTTACTTTTTTTAGTAATTCTTGTTTTTTTTCTAAATTATCTTGTAATATATTTTTTATGTTTTCAAAATGTTGTTTTTTTCTTTTGAAAAAAGTATCACACGCTTCTCTAAATCGTTTTTCAAGAGTTTGATGTTCGTGGTAAGGAACTTTTCCAATTTTTTTCCATTCTTCTTGTAACTTAATAATTTCATTAGTTGTATTTTTCCAATCTGTACTATCCTTTAATTTTTCAACTCGTTCAAGAATTTTTTGCTTTAGTGCTAAGTTTTTTTCTTCTTCTTTAGAAAGTTCAGCCAGAAAATGATTTTTTTTCTGATAAAACTTTTCAATAGCTTGACGAAATCGGTTATTAATAGTTATTTCGTAAGATAATGGTATTTGTCCTATTGTTTTCCACCTATTCTGCAAATCTATTATTTGTCTCTCAGCTTTTTTCCACTCACCTGTACTTGTATAATTATTCTCTAATATAGCTTCTGCCATTTCACATAGTATAGTTTTTGCTTGCAAATTCACCCTTTCTTCTTCTTTAACTTTTTCATATCTTTCATAAATATTTAAAGCTATTTTTTTAAATTTTCCATTTAATTCATTTAATTCATTTAATAATTCAGAAAATTCTTCAGTTAAATCAGAAAAATTGATGTCAAAAATTTGCCACTTTCTTATAGCTTCTTGTAAGTTTTTTAATAAATAATAAACCTTATTAGACTTTTCGATTAAATTATCCAAAGTTTTTAAGACATTTATTTTTAAAGTTTTATTAAATTCTATAAAATCTTTTAAAATATTTAAGTTTTCCTTTAATTTATAATATAAGTCACTATTTAACTGACGAAAATTTTGATCATGCTCTTTTTGTTGTTTTTCATTAAGCAAAACTGGTTCAAAATATTGATTTACAATTTCTTTATAAAAATTTATAAATCCTTTTTCAGAAAATGTATCATTTTTAATAAAATCTTTAAATTTTTCTAAAACTTTTTGTTTTTCATAGAAATTTTGTTCTTTTTGTTTTTGTATTTCATCTATAATAGTTTTATTTTTTTCTTTTATGTTATTATAAATTAGTTTAAAATCATTTTCTAATTGCATTAATAGGTCGGAATCATTGACATCTGTTCCTTGCAATTTTCTTTTTTTTAAGTGTTCTTTTTCATTTTTTAAACTTTTATAAAAGCTTATTTTAATATCATCAATTAAATCATATAATTCATCAAAAGTTTCATGAGATAACTCTTGTTTGATATTATTTATAATTTCGGAAGCAGAGAAACCATCAAAATTTCTAATTTTAATCTGAAGGATTTTATTAAGTAAGTCATTAAAATCATTAAAATCAACAATTTGAATTTCTTGAGCATTGTTATTCTTTTCCATGGTAAACAAATTTTAAAAAATTTTAAAAAAATCAAATAGTAGTAGCTTTAAACAATATATTTAATAAGTCGATAGCGGCGTCGGTTAAATTAGTACCTGGTCCAAATATACAAACTACTCCAAGTTTATATAAATAGTCATAATCTTGAGGAGGTATAACACCTCCTACAATAACTAAAATGTCTTCTCTTTTATATTTTTTTAATTCATCGAAAACCATTTTTACTAATGTTTTATGTGCACCAGCAAGAGAAGAGATTGCTAAAATATGGACGTCATTTTCTACTGCTTGTTTTACTGCTTCTTCTGGTGTATGAAATAAAGGACCTAAATCAACATCAAAACCCATATCGGCGAAGGCAGTAGCCACAACCTTTGCTCCTCTGTCGTGTCCATCCTGACCTAATTTAGCAATCATAATCCTTGGTCTTCTACCAACTTTTTTAAAGAATTTGTCTGTTAATTCAATAACTTTCTCGTAATTTTTATTATTTAATAATTCAGAAGAATAAATATTTGATACCATTTTTGTTTCTGCTTTATATCTACCAAATACTTTTTCCATTGCATAAGAGATTTCACCTAAAGTTGCTCTATATTTAGCTGCTTCTATTGCTAATTCTAATAGATTTCCTTCACCTGTTTCACAAGCTTTTGTTATTGCATCTAAGCATTCTTGCACTTTTTTATTGTTTCTTTTTTGTTTTACTTCATTTAATCTATTAATTTGCTTTTGTAACACAGCAAAATTATCAACTTCTAGAAAATTAAGTTTTTCTACAAAGTTAGATTTATATTTATTAAGACCGACAATAATTTCTTTATTTGAATCTATTTTTCCTTGGATTTTTGCTGCAGATTCTTCAATTTTTAATTTTGGATAACCAGTTATTATAGCTTTAGTCATACCTCCCATATTTTCTATTTCTTGAATTATGGACCATGCTTTATTAGTCATTTCATTAGTTAAGAATTCAATTAGGTAAGAGCCACCAGTTGGGTCTATGCTTTTGCAAATATAAGTTTCTTCTTGTAGAAGTATTTGAGTATTTCTAGCTATTCTAGCTGAGAAATCTGTAGGTAGTGCAATTGCTTCATCTAAAGCATTAGTATGTAAAGATTGTGTATGCCCTAAAACTGCAGCCAAAGCTTCTATACAAGTTCTAGCTATATTATTGTATATGCCTTGAGCTGTTAAGGACCAACCCGAAGTTTGGCAATGGGTACGTAAAGCCATTGATTTAGGATTTTTAGGGTTAAAAGATTTAACTATTTTTGCCCACAATATACGAGCTGCACGCATTTTTGCTATTTCTACAAAAAAGTTCATTCCAATTGCCCAAAAAAAGGAAAATCGTGGAGCAAAATCATCTACATTTAAGCCAGCAGATATCCCTAATCTTAAATATTCTAAAGCATCAGCTAATGTAAATGCTAATTCTATTTCTGGTGTTGCTCCTGCTTCTTGAATATGGTAACCAGATATACTTATGCTATTAAATTTTGGCATATTCTGAGAAACAAATTTTATAACATCTTTAACTATTCTCATAGATTGTTCTGGAGGATAGATATATGTGTTACGTACAAGAAACTCTTTAAGAATATCATTTTGTATTGTACCTGATAATTCTTCTAATTTAGCACCTTGTTCTAAAGCTGTGACAATATAAAATGCCATAATTGGTATGACTGCACCGTTCATAGTCATTGAAACAGATATTTTATTAAGAGGGATTTGGTCAAAGAGTATTTTCATGTCATCAACAGTATCGATTGCTACGCCGGCTTTACCAACATCACCAATAACAACTGGATGATCACTATCATATCCTCTATGAGTTGGTAAGTCAAAAGCAACAGATAATCCTGTTTGACCTGCAGCTAAATTTTTTCTATAAAAAGCATTAGATTCTTCAGCTGTAGAAAATCCTGCATATTGTCTTATTGTCCAAGGTTTAATAGTATACATCGATGCATATGGACCCCTTAAATACGGAGGTATTCCTGCCCCATACCCTAAAAAATCTAATCCTTCAATATCTTTAAATGTATAAATATTTTTTATCCCTTCTTCTTCATTATTAATAATATCGAACTCTTTATAATAATCTACTTCCTTTATATCTATTTTAGAAAAATCTGGCTTCATTTTTTGTTAATCTTTTTTAAATAATCATTTAATATTTCATTTAAAGTTTCCAATAAATTTGCTTTTAAATGAATAAAAAATTTAACTTTTAAATTTTTAAAAACTTCTATTTGATCTTTAGGGAAACCAGCCAAAATAAGGGTATAATTATTACTTAGCTCTTGTGAAATAATAGGTACAATATTTGTATATTCTTCATCACTTGAGCAAATTACTACAAAATCTGGATTATAACTTTTAGCTTCATTTATACATTCATTTAAATTATTAAATGAATTACCTTCAATAATTTCAAAGCCAGCGCATCCTAAAAAATTAATAGAAAAATTTGCTCGTGCATTTCGCATCACTAAATCTCCATATTTTAATAAATAAAAAGTAGGTTTTTTAGGTAAAGATTCAACATTTAATCTTAACAATTCTAATTGTTGTGGGGCTCTAAAAGGTTTAATTATTTCAAAATTTCCATTTAGTTTAGGAATTTCTTCAAAAACATAGTTATTATATACATCTTCATTTGTAAGTTCTTTAATTTTTTCATTTAAATTAGGATAATTATTTACACCCACATAAATTTCTTTTCTGTAAATTAAATTTTCTAATCTTTTATTTTGAATTTCAGCAATTTTTTGTTGTATAATTCCTTTTTTAAAAGCATTTATAAATCCACCATTTTCTTCAAACATTAAAAACATTTTCCAAGCACTATCAATCAACTTATTTGTTAATATTTCTAAATAATAAGAACCTCCAAGAGGATCTAATATTCTATTAAACTTAGCTTCTTCTTTTAGAATTAATTGAATATTTCTTGACAACTGTACAGAAAACAAATTAGGTGGTTTATATAATATATCATATGGATGCAAAGTAAGAAAATCTACTCCACCAAATACTGCTGCTATTGCTTCTACTGTTGTTCGCAAAATATTAGTGTATGAATCTAAAATAGATTTATTCCACAGAGTATTAATACAATGAATTTTTAAATCAAAACTATCTAAAGAATTATAACTTTCAACAATTTTATTAATTAAATATCTAAATGCCCTTAATTTAGCAATTTCCATTAAAAAATTAGTACCAACACCTAAATTAAAAACTATTGAGTTTAATATAATTTTTACGTTTATATTTTTTTCTGTAAGAATATGTAATAAATCAACAAACTGAGATAGAGCTAAAGAAATTTCCAGAGAAGCATTTATACCACAATTATGAAGCTTATATGTATTAATACCAAAAATTTTTGTTTTTTCATTAAAAACATCATCAAATATTTTATTAAAAAACTCATTTAAAAAAGACTCTGAACAATTTAAATCTTTTCCTTCAAAAATTAAATCATCGAAAGGCGAAAAATTAAAATATAAACTTAAATCATTCAATTTATTTTTTTCCTTATCTTTTATAATAATGTTCTTAATTAATTGAATTAAAAAAAGTGTTTGGTTAGAAGAATCAAAAATTAATGTACAATTATTATCAGAAGAAATTTTAAAAACTTCAGTTAAGTAATCAATATTAAGAAAAGGCAATGAATTTTTGTTAATTGAAATAAAGAAAGCATTTACATCGTTAGAGATACTATCTTCTACAAAACTTGTAAATTTTTCTAAGGGCACATGGTCAGAAATACACCAATTATTGTTTATTTTATTATTAATGGCTCTAAACTTTGGGATTTTATAACTTTTATAATAAGGTAAAGATTCTACATCTGACATTGTATAAAAAGGGTTTAATTCAAATTCTTCTAAAGTTTTGTAAATTACTTTTTCTATAGGTTGACCTTTAAGTTCTTTTAAAATTTGTTCTTCCCACTCTTTATTTGTAACTGGTTTAAAATCTTCTAAAAAGTTCAACATTTATTTTTTTTTACAAATATAATTTTTTTTTAACCACAGATTAAAAAATCACAAAAAAATAATTCATAAAAAATAAAATCAAACAAATAAAATATTGAAAACAAAACAGCTGCAAGAATATTATACTTTGTAAAGTAATAATTAACTTTGTTTAATTCTTCCTTAGATAGGCTAAAAATTTTATAATGTTGAAATAGGAGAAAAAAAGAAAATAAAACAAAACCGATCCAATAAAAAAAGCTTAAGCTAAAAAAAATACCATATAAAAAGGACAAAGTAATTGATATTAAATGAGAAATAAATGCAATAATTTTTGATTTTTTTAGACCGAACTTTGCAGGTAATGAATAAAGTTTGTATTTTAAATCAAAATCAAAATCTTGAAGTGAATATAGAATATCAAAGCCAGTAACCCAAAAAATTACCATTAATGTAATAATTAAGATTTGATTATTTATTTTTTCAGAAAAGACTAAATAGCTACCAACGACTGATAGGGAAAAAGAAATTCCTAATAAAAGATGGGAAAAGTAAGTAAATCTTTTTGTGTAACTATAGAACAAAACAAAAAGAATTGCAATTGGAGATAAGTAAAACACAGTTTTATTTATAAAGTAAGAAACAAAGATAAAAGAGAATATATTTAAAAAAAGTAGTAAATAGGCAAACTTAACAGAAATTTTTCCGGAGGGGATTTCTCTATTAGCTGTACGAGGATTAAGGGCATCTATATTTTTATCAATAATTCTATTAAAAATTAAAGCTGCACTTCTAGCTAAAAAGAGGCAGATAATTGTTAAAAGTGATAAGAGATAAACAGATTTATAATTAGTTCTATTAAGGTATCCTTGAATAATACCTATTAAGCAAAAAGGTAAAGAGAAGAGTAGATGAGAAATTCTTATTAATGAGAGATAATATTTAAGTATTTTCACCGAAAATAATTTTTTTATATATTAAAAAATTTTCATCATCAAAGCATACGAAGTAAATATCTAAGTTAGTGTTATAATCTTTTATAAATTGTTTAACGGTATTAATGACGATATTAGCTGCGAGTTTTTTAGGGAAGCCATAAGCGCCAGTGCTAATGTTAGGGAAAGCTATAGATTTTATGTTATATTCTAAAGCGATTTTAAGGGAATTAATGTAGCATGAGGCTAATAATTCTGGTTCTGAGTTATTTCCTCCTCTCCAAACAGGACCGACAGCGTGAATTATGTATTTAGCTGGTAATTTATAAGCATTAGTTATTTTAGCTTGCCCTGTTGGGCAACCACCTAATTTTTTGCATTCTTCAAGTAATTCTGGTCCAGCAGCTCTATGAATAGCCCCATCTACTCCTCCACCCCCTAATAAAGTTGTGTTAGCCGCATTTACTATTGCATCTACATTCATTTTTGTAATATCACCTTTTAATAAATAAATATTTGAATTACAAAACTTATACTGCAACATATCTCCAAGGTTTATATTTCCATTCTCCTGCATAATCAATGCCAATTCTTTCTGTATTCATATAATTTAATTTTAAGCCTGATTCTTCTACCCAAAGCCCTGTTTCTATACCTAAAAGTTTTTTATTAAAAGATTTTTCAATTTTTAAAAATTTAGTCAAACGGCCAGGACCAGATATCTCTTTTGTACCTCTAATAAGAATACCCTGTGGCTTACCCTTAGGACCTGTAATAATGTTTAACATATAATACATACCATAAATTAAATAAACATAAATATGACCGCCTTCTCTATACATAACTTCTGTTCTCTCCGTTTTTCCCCTTGAAGCATGACAAGCCAAATCTTCTTCTCCACAATAAGCCTCTATCTCTGTTATTATTAACTTAACAATTTTGCCATCTGGCATTCGTCTTACTAAGTATTTACCTATTAATTCAGGACAAACCTCAAATATATCTCTCCTAAAAAAATCTAAATTTATAACTTTATCTAAATTAATCAAGCTATTTACCTCCAACATTTGCATCTCGTTGAATTTTCTATCTTTGGCTTTTTAAGTTTTGCAAAACCCTTCACAAAATTGTATGATACATTACTACAACTATCGCATATTACCTCATAATATAATAATTCCTTTTTATTCCCTCTTTGATTCACAAAGAATATATAATTATTTTCTTTATTAATCGTCTCCTGAAAATAACATTCAATCTCAAATAAAGAATATCTCTCTCCTTTGTATATTTCTATAACTTTAATTGTCAAAAACCTTTTATTATTTTCTAATGTTTGCTCATAAATTACCTTTCCAACAAAAACATTTGTTGATCTTTTAAAAAATGTTTTTATATCTAAATCAATTAAACAAAACAAAAGCAAAAAAAAGAATTTTATTATTCCTAAATTCATAACTTTTATATAACAAATATAATAAATAAAAAAACAAATCCATTTACAATTCTTGTATATTTCACTTATCTCTCTATAAAAAACTTTAATTTCGAAAAAATTTCTCTCATTATAAGAATAAAATTAATTATAAAAGCTAAAAAAACAGTTCTATCACTACATAACTATATCTCCTATTCGTAACTAAAAAAATTTCAATAAAAAGTAGTTTTTTAATTCCTCTATTTATGTGATTTTAAAGTAATAATATTCATAAAGTTATCTTTAAACAAAACTTACGTTTTTTATTTTGTCAGGATACATATTGTTACCCTTCATTTCTCTATTTAATATCGTCCCATTAATATTACATTCATTTATTACGCAATTAAGTCAAACTAAAAAACTTTGCACAAAATTTTAACTTACAAATAATTAAAGTTAAAATACCAGTATAAAATAAAACATCATAAAAAGCTTATTAAGAAAAAATTTTTCACTTATTCTTGATATAAAAATCTCTAAACTTTTTTAAAACAATAGCAAAAAAATAAAAGAAAACAATTTTATTATAAAAAATGATTTTAAAACAAAAAGTTATTCTAAAAATCTATGTATTTAATTTAATAAAAACCAAAATTTGGCGTTTAATTTTGAGATTTCATTTTATATAACTGTTTTTATTGAAAAACAAATTAAATATTTTAAAATGCCATGAAATAATACAATTAATAAAAAGTATCCAATAAAAAATTAAAAACAAAGTTTATTGCAATTAAAATACCCATTAATTTAATTTTAAAATTAAAATACTTTTAGTTTTTCTTTTTCGTGTTAAAATTACATTTAATTTTTAAGACGTTATAATAATTTTACTTAAAAGTTAAAAAAGTGAATTTTTTCTTTTTATCTTTATTCTAATTTTTTCTTACTTATACCATTTAAAAAAGTACAAATTATTAATTTTCAAAAAAATTAAAAATTTTATAATTAAAAATATTTGATATA
>Ga0197143_1002250_pt1 | contig 14557 bp, 5 predicted proteins | sample GBS70_MetaG_FD_148603 | JGI IMG/M metagenome (GOLD analysis project Ga0197143, IMG submission 148603) | Sediment microbial communities from Great Boiling Springs, Gerlach, Nevada, United States - GBS 70_MetaG | ecosystem: Environmental > Aquatic > Thermal springs > Hot (42-90C) > Sediment...
CCATGTCCAGGATGTAGAGTTTTAGATCTGTAGCTTGGGGTGGAGCAGCAATTTGTATACGACACTGATTCTCTGCGGGGTTATCCAGAATATTGAGCCAAAGGACCGCCCCCTTAGGCCGCACATAAATATTCAGAGTTCTTGGGGTACTCCAGCCCGAGGCGTTTTGGGCTTGCACTCTAACAGTGTAAGACCCGGGCGTAGTATACCTGTGAGTGGTGGTAAAAGAAGCAGCGGTTCCGCCGTTCTCAAATTCCCGCACTGTGCCGTCACCAAAGTCGAACTTCCACCGAGTAATGGGTGCATCCTGGGGAGCGGTGGCCGCGGCGGTAAACCTCACATCCTGGTCCACTTCAGGGCTTGTGGGATCAGCGGTTAGGCTTGTGACGGTCGGGGTTGGGGCGCTAAGGACCGTTAGAGTCTCCTCTTTTGTACCTTTAGCGCCACGGCTGTCCGTGACCTCGAGTCTCACCGTGTAGGTTCCGGCTTCCCTGTAAATATGTGAAGGATTAGCCTCGGTGGAAGTGGTGCCGTCGCCGAAGTCCCATCTGTAAGAGAACTGAGCATCAGCAGGTTCGTCCGGATCAGTGACTCTGGAAGTGAAACGGACAACTTCCCCTACGCGCGGGGTTTGCGGTTCCCAACTGAAGGTGACCGTTGGGTGCTGATTAATGGCAAGGGTAAAGGAAGAGCTCACAAGTGCAGGAGTATCTGCACTTTCGCGTCCTTCGGTGGCCGTGAAAACCGTCTCAAGCTGTACCGTTTTCCCTTCCTCCGTCTTTTCTGGTCCTGCCACCGTAAGCCAGATCCATATCTCTACGGATTGGTTGTCATTTACACTGTTGTTGGCCGCAGGAGCAAGGCTAAGCCCGGTACCTTTCAAGCCCGTGAGATTTGTAGTTTCCACAAGAAGCGCACCGTCTTCCCCGGCTTTTCGCACCTCGAGCTTCACAAATTGGTCGTCTTCAGCCGTACCCTTGTTTGTAATTTTGATTCTGGAAATCGTCACACCGGCATCATTGTCATCTTTGTCCTCTAGCCTTATCTTCTGGGCCACAACCCTTTGACCGGAGTAAATTGTGGCGGGATCGACGCGGATATTCTCAGCTATTTCGAAACCTATTGCGTACACGTTAACCGATCGTGTCCGAGATCCTTCCACTCCTCGACTATCTCGTACAGTCAAAGTGACGCTGTGAACGCCTCCGCGCAGGAAACGGGCTGTCGTTTCCCTAGGTGGCCCATCGCTTTCTACGTATTGGGGCTCGGCATCACGACCAAAATCCCAGCGGGAGTAGACAATGGTGTCCCCATCGGGATCGTTGACCCGGGGTTCAAAGGTTACCTCCTCGCCATACTTCGGCGTTTCGGGACGCCAACCAAAATCAACCTCTGGTGGGTTGTTTACTGCGAGCGTAAAGGTTCCAGCGGATTCCACATCGCGTTGGAACCCCTGCCCGTCTTCGCTCCCGAAGAGCGTTGTTTTCAAGCGAACTGTCTTCCCAGTTACATTGCGAGCAGGACTAGCTACAGTAACCCATAGCCATAGCTCTTTTTCCCCATCATCAGAGATGACATTGCCGGAAGAGAGGCTAAGGGTTACCCCGCTTGTTAAAAGCCCCGAAAGATTTGTAGTTTGCGCTAGCACATTGCCTTGAGCGTCAGTGATCTCCAGTTTTACTAAGTCCGAGGAGTCGGCAGAGCCAAGGTTTTTTACGTTTACCGGGTTGATAAGTACTTGAGCTCGGTTTTGGTCATAGTCGCGGAGGAAGATCTTTTGCACACAAACTCGCTGTGTGGAGTAAATCGTGTCGCCGCGAGGGCTGCGATCCTCGACAATCTCTAAACCGGCTGGGTACAAAGTAATCACTGCAGGATACGTAGCCAATGGGCTCCAACCTGAGGTCTCTCGCGCTTCTTCTCCCCACACCTTGACCTCTGGCTGAAGCGTGTGTCCACCTGTTACTGCATTAGCCACTTGATACGTCACAACAAGGGTGACTTCCCCCTCATCAGGGATGGTTAAGATGGTGGAGAAGGGGATCTCCACGCCTGTCGTGTGAAAGGTCGATAGCGCGCTCGCGCGGTTTTCCGAAGCCAGTGTTCTGCCGCCTGAGGTTACGGTGATTTGGGCGATTTCTGCACCTGTAGCGGTATTACCAGGCACATTCCGCAGCCAGATCTTCGTTACATCGACCGGAAGTGTATTCAAATCACGATCTTTGAGCACTAGCCTTTGCACCAGTTGTTCGTTGGGATTTAATACAGGTGGTACAGGAACAGTGGATTCCTCGTGGATTTCATCCACGCCTCCAAAACGGATGGAAATGTAGTCCGGACTCGTGCTGGCTTGAGTAAATGGCTCGCCGTTCTCCTCGAGCTCAAAAGTGAGCTTGGTGCGGATCGTGCGCATTTCTGTGGGCGAAAGCGATGGAACGACAGTAACTTCTGTAAGTAAGGTAACCCCATCGGGCAGGCTCAAGCCCCGGGCAAAATCGTACACAACACCGCCTCGCTCCCAGCCTGTGAGGTTGGTGAAAACGATGGTTTCCTCAGTACTTCCATAGATAATTTTTACTCGTGCTTCCTGTACGTCATCGCTTGTGGCCGAGCCCAGGTTTTGCAAGCGAAGCCGGCGTAAAGTAATTCCAGAAGTGTTGGCATCTACATCCTTCCAAGTGGTGCTTTGCACGATAGCGCTATCTCCAGGGTTCACAACCGCGCGTCCCACCGCACTTTCTGTGATTTCCTCAAAACCTGCTTTAAGAATGGTCTCCGCTTTACCATCACTAATCCAATTCGTTTGTCCTGGCTCCCCACCTGAAAGATAGAAGAATCTAGCCCCCAGTTTCACCGTCTCTCCGCCAGCTACCGCCCCGACCCCAGCAATCCACACACGGAGGTATAACCGCTGGCTCCTTCCAGCAGGGAGAGTGAAGGAAGTGGTTACGGTCACGCCACCTGTGGTAAGACCCACAGGATTATCCAGTGCAGCTAAAACCCTTCCTCCATCCCAGAGTTCCAGGCGAATGACGTGGTTGTGGGTAGCGGTGCCCTCATTCCGGATGGATACAGCGTACACAGAAAGATCTTTCGCCGCTTCAGCGGTTACCGCGATTTCCTGCACGATGATCTCTACATCGCCAGGGTTCAAATGGCCGGCATAGTGCCCATTGTCCGTAAAAGTTGGCTGGCCTGTGGCTATAACACTAAGCGCAAACAACGTTACGAATATACCGGTGCGCACCTTCCCCTCCTTGCACCTATAACTCCTAACTTCTAGTGTGTGTTTTTCAAGGCTGCTGGCAAGAAATCTTGTCCGTCATCTCTAGCACCCCTGGGTTTTTTGAGATGGCAGCATGTCCTCAAAAACTGAGACTAATGGCGAGGAGATGGGAATCACCTAATCGACCTGGTATAAACGCGTAATCCAAACTGAGCCAGGGAAAAGCACGTATACCTGCGCCGACAGACCAATTCCCAGGGGCCAAGGCTTCGCCACCTTGGGGTAGGGGTTCCTTCCATAAAGGCTGGTCCCATCCGAAGCGTAAGGCCAACCAAGCTGCTTGAACCTCCACCCCGAGACGCGCCCGTTCGAACCGTGGTCGGTTTAATGCCCATTCCAGGCTTGCGCAGGCCAGGACCTGTCCTTCCCAAAGCTTTATCGCTCCGCCCAATCGCACGAGCCAGGGAAGATACACCACGGGTTCGCCCGTGGTCTCAAACCATTGGATTGCAGGACCGCCTATATCGTAAGTGGCAATTCCCGCCTGAAAAGGGACGCCTCGTACTTCACCCCGCAAAAGGAGGCCAACGTCAAGAGAAATGCCCAAGCTGTATCCTTCGAGAATCCGATCATGAAAAACTTTGACATTGGTGCCAAAGGAGAGATCTTCACGAAGAGGAAGAGCTGTAGAGAAAAGGAAAAGATGGGACCAAGCTGTAAATGTGCCAACTTCTCCGGTTTCCTCCACCCAAGGTATGTCGGGAATGCTTACAGAAAACCAGTTCAAGCCGAAAGTTAATGGGTATTGGCCAATACGCAAAGTAGGTCGTTCCTCACCCAGGGGTATGTAGCCGGCCACGCCCACGTATTGCAGAAAGACCCCAGCTCGTAGCCAATCTGTGTACATTGCTTCCGCTTGGAAACTCGTCAGTTCAGCAAGACCTGCAGGGTTCCAATAAGCAGCGCTTGGCCCTTCCGCGATGGCTACGTAAGCACCACCCAATCCCATCGCCCGCACGCCTACTCCAATGCGGGCGAAACTGGCTGCATCATATCCCGGAGGAACTTGAGCCCATCCCCAACAAACGAGGAAAGCCAAAGCCCAGGGAAAGATCGTCTTCACTGCGCCTCCTTTACTTCCACCCAACTTTCAGTCCTAGGAAAAGGCCGGAAAAATCCAAAGCCGGCTTCTCCCGAGGCGCCAATACGCCACGAGGTGTCTGGAGGACTGATCCACGCACGATGCGCCCGCCCACCTCCACAACGGCTTCGAAACCGGCAAAACGCAAAAGCGTTAGCCCAACGCTCACCTCGCCGCCAAAGCCCAGAGACCAGCCCTCTAAAAAACCGATTACCGAAAACCAATAAACCCCGATTCCGCCTTGCATCGGGAAGGCAAGCCCCACGATCTCCAAGTCCCAGCCGAGGAGGAGGGAAAGGCCTAAACCGCTGGCGGAAAGAGGGTATGCCTCGCGGCCATAGACCCCTCCAGAGCTCGAGAGCCATTCCAGGCCGAACCCGAGCCACCGCCATGGCCAAAAGGCCCCCTCTAAGCCACAACCAACGCGTAGCGGGCTCAAGGAAGCGCCCTCGCGGTCGGCCAAGTCCTGAAGCTGCCCGTTGAGGAAGTCCATGGTCACCAAGCCGAGGTTGAACCCGCCGGAAAATCCCCAAGCCCAACCGGGCTGAGCTATCCCCAGCACCACTACCACAAGGATGATTTTCTTCATAACCCCTCACTTTTTGCTCCCAAGAGCCCAAGAGGGCAAGGAAATCCGTCCCAAAGAAAAGGCCCCGGGGTTTTCCCCCGGGGCCCTTCCTCAAGCGTGTCCACGTTAACGGAGGATGACGATTTTTCGAACGTCCGAGACGATCCAGGCCTCGCCCACCTCGACGTAGACCTTGTAGAGGTAGACGCCGTTGGCCAAAGGTAGCCCGGTGAGGTCTTCAGTGTGCCAAGTGAGCTCGTTCCCCAGAGCCTCGCCCTTCCACACGAGCTTTCCGGTGAGGTCGTAGACCTCCACGCGGATGCGCTCGGCCTCCACGCCCCGGACGACGAAGGTAGTGGTGTGCACATCCCGCACGGGATTGGGCACGTTGAACACCGTGAAACCTTCGCGGGCGAGCGCGCTCGGAAGACTAAGCGCCACACTAGCGGGTCCTGTGCCTGTATCCTCGACTACTTTTACGTTATCGACAAGCCAGCCTCGGAAGCGGTTGTAGTACTTGTCCACGGAGTCGAACACGAACTGGATCTGCATATGCGTAGCTCCAGCTGGAGCGTTGACCACAAATTCTGTAGGAGTCCAGGCCTTTTCGGAAGGCGTGGTAGAATCTTTGCTCCAGTAAATAGTCCAGCTCTGCCATTCGCCTTCTACCTTAAAGCAAACCTGCACATAGGTGCGGTCGTAGGGCTGAGCATAGAACTCAACCTCTCGCCAGTAGTCAAAGCTTATGCGAACGCGGGTGACTCCATTTAGAGCGATTACAGGGGAGGTCAGCGCTCCTTTGGTCCGATCGTTTTTGTCGTAATGGCCCTCGGGCAGTCCGTAATAAGCCACATAGCCATGGCCGCTCATGTCCACATTGGGAACGTCGTTCGTGCGGCGCCACAACCCTGTAGCAGTCCAGCTCGACCATGTACCCGCCACCTCAAAGGTTTCTTTGAACAGGAGTCTCTGGGCGTTAATCACGAGAAGGCAGGTTTTCTCATCTTCATTACCCTGTATATCGCGAACCTTGAGAGTTACATTGAAGCGGCCGGCTACCCGCGGGCTTCCAGCGATTACCCAGACGCCAGCTTCTTCACGTACACCCAAGCCATCAGGAAGACCAACGGCCTGCCACTCCCTTCGTCGCACCCCTCCCTCGGCGGTCAGCACGAGCCGGTAGTCTTCTGCTATCCAGCCCTCGGGGAGTGTGTCTGGTACAGTTATCCTGAGAGGGGTAGGAACGACCGCAACCTTTACACTATCAACTGCCCAGCCGAAGAAATGGTTCTGGTAGCTATCAACTGAATCGAACCCAAACCTGATTTGGAAAGGAATTGGGGCAGTAGCCGCTGGCACGACAAGATCTGTCATGATGTTGATCCACTCGCAGTCATCCTGCGGGTCTGCCGAGTCACGCTCCCATACTTTCGTCCACTCCCCGGAGCCCAACTTTACCTCAACCCAGGCTTTGTCATAGCCGCCGGGCGGGTAATCCTCCACTTCACGCACCGAGACGAAACTGATCACGAGCTTCTTTCCTTCGTGCTCATTGGGGATGTAAATGATGGGCGAGGTCAAAAAACCAAACGTACGAACTCCCGTGTGATAGTTGGGATTCCATGAACACTCATCCTTCCCGTAGTAGGCGACGCCGCAGCCTTGCAAGCATCGGCCAGTAAAGTTTGTGATGTGCCAGAGACCTGTCGCCTGCCAGCCATTTGGAAGGGGGAGGGTAGCTTGACAAGGAGGATAGCACGATCCGGTATCAAACCCCTCCTCTAAAATCGGTTCCTCATCGCCAGCTGTGATAACCAGATCGAAAGTTTTCTCGTCTTCCATTCCTGGCCCACCGCGGCCGGCTTTCACACGAACCGTGACCCGGAAGATGCCAGCGGTATCAGGGATTCCTCCGATACAGCCCCAATGCCCGCCAGCACTTTCGATGGTCAACCGACTGGGCAATCCAGTAGCTGACCAGGTGTATTCCTCGTCTTCAGGTCCATCAGCCCAAAGACAGCACCAATAAAGTTCGCCGACTACACCCGGAGACAGGCTTTCTGCGGTGATCCTAACGGGAGGTTTTACAGAAAACAGCTTCACATCATCAATAAACCAACCGAAAAAGTTATTAGCATAGCCGTCGACCGTATCAAAATCAAAGCAAATCTTAGCCCGTATGGCGTTCTCTGGCTTCATGATCGGGTCACTCTCGTAGGCTTGCCATTCCTTTTGCGAAGGATCTCGTGAATCTTTCCGCCATATTTCGAACCATTCTTCACCACCTGTTGACGTTCCGATGATTAGGAAACACCTAGTTATGTCATATTCACCCTTTGTGTAATATTCCACTTCCCGACAGTACTTGAAGGAAACTTTCAGATATTGACACGTAGATGGGATATTAACCCATGGGCTTTCAAGTCGTGCGAAGAAATATCCCAAGTCGTATGTACCACGTCCCTCAGCCGTAACTTCCCCACAGTACATAGCCTTTGTGCCGGAAGGGAAATCGCGCACAGCCGGCGGTTCCCCTGAGAAGGCTCTGGCATCAACTAACTGCCAAGGGCGTTGGAAAACCCAACCGGCCGTCTGGGCCGCAGACTGGTCCTCATATTCCATGTCAAATTCTCCCAACACATCCTGCCCCATACTTACGGTCACAAACAACACGGCCACTAGAATACTCCACCACACCGCTTTCCGCTTTCTCATAGTTCACCTCCTTTTATTTTTGCTGCCCTCTGTACGCTTTTTCATTGGCTCTGTTTTTTCGCTTTTGATCACCTCCTTTCACCGCAAAATAACGAGTTTTTGTATTGCCGAGGCCACCCACTCTTCACCAACCCGGACCCATACGCGCCAGAGGTAAACCCCGTTGGCGAGAGGAAGCCCCATCAAATCCTGGGTTCCCCAGGAAAGCTCGTTGCCCAACCCCTCACCTTGCCAAACAAGGCGACCGGTTAAGTCGTACACCTCTACCCTGATCTCCTCCGCTTCCACACCTCGGACCACAAAGGTGGTGGTGTGCACATCTCGCACAGGGTTAGGGACATTGAACACGGAAATAAGCTCGGCCAGGCTCCGCGGAGCGGCGGCCTCAATGGCTAAGGCCGCCAGAGGTTGTCCAGAAGAGGCTGGGGCTACGGTCACATTGTCCACGGCCCATCCAGGGAAGTTGTTGTAATACTTGTCCACCGAGTCGAACACGAACCGAAGCCTCATGGAGTTCGCTCCAGATGGGACAGCAAATGGCCCAATAGTAACCGTCCCACATTCAGGCGAGGGATGCTTCGAGCTCTTCATCCACACCGTGGTCCAAGAACCGTCATCAAAGCTGACCTCTAGTCTGGTTCGGTCAAAGTCGCCGCCCGCGTACTGCTCCACGTGACGGAAATGGTCGAATCGGATTTGCACAAACTGGGCGCCTTGGAGATCGATTACAGGCGAAGTAAGGGTTCCCTCCGTCCGTGCTCTTGTATCGTAATTGCACCCTTGCGCATAGTACGCATAAGAACCGCTGAGTTTTTCACACTGGAAACAAGCCCCGTCAGAGATAATGTGCCAAAGGCTTGTGAACTCCCAGTCTGTGGCACCGGCTCCAAACCCTTCATAGAAGAGGGTGACACCCGCGCGGACCGCAACCGGAGGAAGACCGTCAATGGTTACGGAGTAGCTTCCCGGCTCAGTAAAAGTGTAATCAAAGCTTACGGTTGTGGAGGCACCGGGATCGAGGGTAACGGCTCTGGTCGCCCGCTCCACTCCGTCCACGAAAAACCGCACGGTTTCCGTGCCCCTTGTGGTGCCAATGTTTGTGACCGTGGCCGAGGCGGTTATCCTCAGGGGAACCGGTCCAGCTGTGGGGTTAACTGCCAAATTGGAATACGTGAACCTTGTAACACCCGGTGCAGTGCTCATGATGCGGATGTTGTCGATGAGCCATCCCAAGTAGTTGTTGTAGAAGTGGTCCACGGAATCGAACACAAACCGCACGCGCATCGTAGAGGCTCCCGTGGGAACGGAGATCACAATCGGTCCTGCGGTCTTCCAGACCGGCTCGGATGGAGTTGTTGAATCCAAAGACCAAACGGTCTCCCAAGATCCGCCGTCGAAGCTTACCTGAACGTAGGTTTTGTCATAGGAACCTTTGGGATAATACTCTACAACACGGAAGTACTGGAAGCTAAGCTCAATCGAGCTTACGCCAGAGACAGGGATGGTTGGGCTTGTGAGTTCGCCGTAGGAGCGCCGGCCGCCTCCCTGCATGAGGCGGAGCTCCGGTCGGTCTGGCGGAACTTCTGTGCCCAATGTGCCCAGAGTTACGTAATTTCCGTTTTCTGTGCCGAAGTAGGCGGCGCGGGTAGGCGAGGGGAAGGGGGTAGGCCTTGGCGAGAATCTGCGAGCCCTGTCTTCGCTGATCAATCTCCAGAGGCCGGTGAAGGTCCACCCGGCGGCTTCCGCCTCCGCCTGGGATGCGTATTCAAAGTCATACACCACCCCTGTGCCTGGCGACCTTTGGGTGAAGTCCACTCGGGTAGTCTTACCGAGCTCCACTTCCACGGTTACTGACGTGCCCCTTGTGACGTACTGATCGTTTACGTAGATGTACCAGTCGCCGTATCCAGGGGTGTCAATCTCAATGGTATAGGTTCCGGCGGACAGACCTGGTATGATGTACTCGCCGTTTATGACTTGATAATGAGGCGGCTCTTGCCAGATAGGCCCGGGTCGGATCCAGACTCCTGATATAGGTGCTCCTGTAGCGTCGGTCACGCTACCTCCGATACTACCTGCAACCTCAAGTGCAAAGTCCAAAGAGATGACCTGGTCTGGCCCTAATGCGATAGAGGTGGAGCGGCGCATTAGATTTGGAGACTGTGGGGTCACAAACACCGTGTATTCCCCTGGCTCCAGGTTGACCAATGCGTACCAGCCGTTGGCATCGGTAAGAGCGGAAGCGTGAGAGGGCCCGCGTACTTCTATCAAGGCCCCTTCTACCGGGGCGCCCGTGTAACTTGTTATTCGCCCAATGATGGCTGGAGCAGGAACTTCAATTCGGATCTGGATACTCGCTGTGGCGGTTCTACCCTCGCTATCAGTCGCCGTCAAGGTTATGCGGTGGGTTCCAGGGCTTAGGAAAGGAACACGAAGCAGCTCTCCAGTGCCTAAGGTCCCGTTGATGTCTGAAGTCCAGAGTAGTGATGCGCCCGCCAACCTTCCGTCTTCTGGATCATATGCTCCGCCTACAAAATCCACTTCCGAACCGAACTGGAAAGATGCACCATCTTCCGGAAAAAGAATGGAAACCGCTGGATATTTCGTTGTCACAAAGAAGGGGCTCGAGATAGCCTCTACAGTGTTGACTCCATCAGTGGCGACAACCTTAATACGTGCCATGCCGCCCGGAAGAAGGCTTGTGTCAAACTCGAATGATGGTTCGTTCAAACTAGCAAGGGGCAACCAATCACTACTATTGTGGCTATAAAATAGGACATAGTGCAAGTCATCGCCATCAATGTCAATTGCTTCCCACATTACAGAATAGCGTTCACCATCAAGTGCCGTTATCGTGAGGGACGTGATTTCAGGGCTATGGGGAGTCACAGGGACCTCGGCGAGGGGAGTTGTACCATGCTTTAGGACAATTCTTCTGGTTCCTTCAAAATAGGGGATTGCAAAGGAAAATGGACACACCCCCTCAATAAAGGTCGGCTCAAAAGTGGTGACACCCAATACAGAGCCATCGGCGTCTAAAGCCTCAAAGGAGTAACTGCCGGGCCCCAGATCTTCTGCCGAACCCTCGAGAAGGTAGAATGGTAACAGCTCAACCGTATCGTCTTCGTATATAAGCCCGCTTACCCAAAGAATAAGAGGATCTGCGCCGCCCACCAAAAGTTTATTCATTAATTTCTCATAGTTGGCAGTACTAATCCAAACCTCTCTTCCATGTTTACTAGGATAGTCGGTCATAAAATCATAATAGTTAAGGGGACTCGTTATCTCGTTCCTCTCCCGGGAAACTTTGCAAGGAAGTCGATGTCCCACTTCCCAACCATCACCAGCAAGTGAAGGTACGTCCTGGTCGGCCAAGCCGTCAAGGCCATATGTGTGACCAATTTCATGAGCAAGGGTGTCGCGGAGGGGGTTCTTTTCGTTTAAAAGCACAATATTGTGGATTACAAGAAAGGCCATCCCGTAAAAACCCTTTGGGGGACGAGCCCACGCAGTATATTTATCTGGAACCACAAAAACACACCTCCAATACCTACCGAGAGCGCATATAGTGCTAAGGGCTGGCGCGCTAAGGCCTGGCAAATTTTGCAGAATAGCCGGAGGGTCGAATGGACCTGGACAATTCCGGCAGGTGATATAAGGATCAAACACTACTTCAGATGCGATTTGCGTTTCAGGTATTGGGTAAGTAGCTCGAACAAATTGCAACTGTTGTTCAGCCAACTTTGCAATGCTATCTTGATCCAATTCAAAAAAGGACAACCAATAGGGAGTGGGCACAAAGCGTTGGAAAAGCATCCTTCTCTCTCCAAGATGCTCTTTAACAGTGCACCACTCTTCACGCTCAATAGTTGGAGCACCATCAATAGTAACCTTCACATGAATTGCCATTTCGCCGGTTGTCTTGGGAAAAAACGGCTCTAAGTTCACACTGTCTATACCCCACCAATATAAACGACTTTTTAGCCAGGTCTCCAAAGCACTTCGTTCAGAATAATTTTCTTGAGCCTTCCTCACAAGCTCGGAAAAAGTGGACGCAAGATTTTCATTGGGAAAGCAGTAAGTCTTGCCATCCCAATTGCCAAGCCATATACTTGTTGTTTTTTCCTGATCCTCGAAATTGACTTGAACCTGTGCTTTGACGAGTTGCCCATCCTCCACCCCTCTTAGGCCGATGAATACGCGGACTGCAGTAGCCTTGTTACGCACGAGTGGAAAACCTTCGATCACTTGGACTGGAACTATCCGAATAATTTGTACCTCGACGGTGGCAAGCTGGACACTAACATAGTGTTCAGCCATAGCTTCATAATCTTCAGGTCCTGGCACACACCCTCCGCCGTGGCACGCACGACCAACCACCCTCAAAGTATAAGTTGGTCCTTTTGCGAGCTCGGGAAGTTTGATGTTGACAGTAAAAGAATGTGTTCCAACACGAATGTATGCTGTAGGATAGTATTGTGTGCTTAGTAAAGCCCAACTTTCGTCTGGGTATCTTCCATAAATGTGGAACAAATAGGCCGGACAATAACAAGTAGCTTCATATTCAATGTTTATGGTAATCTGCTTCCCTGGGCTCGCCGAAGTTGGCCCAGTTACTTTGATCCAGGCTATGAACGGATTTGCCTGTACGGTAAGTAGATCGACCACCGCGACTTTTCCAGCTGTTTCGTTAACATATGCTAGGAACGCATTTAGTGCTTCGAAGTGTTCGTGATCAAGCCAACCAAGCGAAGGATGAACGTGAATCACCAAGGGCTTAAAAATATGTCGATTAGCCTCATATGTGTTCCAGAGATCAGCAAGAAAGTCTTGAATTGATTTTCCGGCCCTCAAATACTCGTCATCCGCCAAAAGCACAATCTGAGCCTCTTCGGCTGTGGAAACCCTGGTCAGAGGAATAGCTACAAGCCTATAGCGTTCAAGGTGATGAGGATGAACTGGCCCATCTGGAAAAACACTTGTGCACGAACGCACCTCTAACCGCGCCAGCACCTGTAGCAACGTCTCGTTCACTTGGTACCCCTGGGGCTTAAAGTCAGCAATGTACTGAGGGCGCATGTCACCCACCGCCGCCCGCACGGCAAGAAATGCGTTCTCTAGCCGGTCGTAGAGCTCTTCCTCAGAGAGGGAAAGGAGATCCTCACCAGCTTCCCATCCAAGGACACCGATCTGATGACCCCGATCATGGATTTCCTTGACAAGGTTGGGATACGCTAGGGCTATCTCGCCTGTTACATATACAGTCGTCCGCCAGCCATAGGACTCGATTAGCTCCAGAATGGGCAGCACTGCCTCCGCATCCTCCGACGTCACAAGGTCCACTTGGAGATTGACCAACGTGGGCTTCGGGGGGACTCCTGGGGGCAAGGCCGTGGGACTCGGCAAAGACGCTTGGCCAGGTGATGGCTCGGTCGTCGTAGTGGGTTTAGGGGAAAGGACACGCCCTTGCACGGTGATCCTATGGGGTCCCACGGGATCGTTGGAGAAGATCGTGAGCGTTTGGCTCACTGGTTGCGAATAGGTGCTATAACCTGTTGTGTTAAACCGTACTGTAAGTGGCACCCACTCCCCCGAAGCAATCTCTGTTTTTGGGATCTCGTAGCTCGTACAACTGCAGTTATAAGCTATGCGGAAAATTTTAAGCACCGCGTCGCCAGTATTCTTTAGCACAAAGACATGTTCAACTACCGCGCCATCAATCGCCTCTCCAAAATCAAAGACTGAGTTATCAATAGTAAGGCATGGTTGAGAATATCCTGGTATTCCTACCAACACGAAAACAAAAAACGCCAATAAGAACTTCCTTTCCATTCAGTTGCACCTCCTTTTGCTCCATTTAGCTCCATTTAGTCACCACTTTTATTTTAGGCAAAGAGGTTACACTGTCAAGTATTCTACATAACACTCGGCGGAAGTTCCTAAAAAATTACGGAGTGCCAGAATGGACAAACTAGGTCTACCCAAACGAGAGGCGAGGAAAGTTTGAATTATCGCTGAATAACGTGTTAAACTAAATTCAATTGGGGCGTAGTTCAGCTGGGAGAACACCGGCTTTGCCAGCCGAACCCAGGAAAGAGGATCTTGGCCTCCAAAGCCCCCATCAAAAGATTGAAATGGCGTGGCCACACATGTTGGGTTGGACGCTTTGAAGTTGTAACCATACAATTCAGTTGTGTCCGAGATCGCGCGTTTTTCTTGACCAAGTTAAACGGCAGGAGCCCCTGGAAAGGATTCCGCCGCTGGAGTGACGGGAGGATGACGGTCATGCTGAAGGACATCGTGGAGATAAGGCCGCTCGCGGGCTACCGGCTTTTTTTGCGCTTTGAGGACGGGGTTGAAGGAGAGGTGGATGTGGCATCCTTGGTGGAGTTCAAAGGGGTGTTTGCCCCGCTCAAAGATCACGAGTTCTTCGTTCAAGTAAGGGTAGACCGAGAACTGGGGACGGTGGTCTGGCCGAACGGCGCTGATCTCGATCCTGCCGTGCTTTATGCCCACGTCAGCAGAAAGCCTCTGCCCCGCTTCGAGATAAAGACAGCAAGCTAAAAGAATATCTGCGCCCCTTGCCTCTGGTGCTTGAAGCGCTGTATCTGGCAGCATTGCGCTCGAAATTTCGGCAGCTGTTGCAAAGCAGTTCCCTAAGGTAAACTTGTATTAAGAGGGGGGCGTAGCTCAGCTGGGAGAGCACCGGCTTTGCAAGCCGGGGGTCGGCGGTTCGAGTCCGCTCGCCTCCATTTTTCGTTCCCCTTACCCTTTTCCCCTGGGACAGGGAAATCCTTGTGCCCAAAAGGGAGTGAAAAACTTTGCGGGACAGGGGTGGAGGCCTCGTTGTACGCTTTCGAAAGGGATCTTGACTTGTCCTAAAGACCGAAAACCGGCCTGAGGTCAC
>Ga0197143_1002251_pt1 | contig 14550 bp, 11 predicted proteins | sample GBS70_MetaG_FD_148603 | JGI IMG/M metagenome (GOLD analysis project Ga0197143, IMG submission 148603) | Sediment microbial communities from Great Boiling Springs, Gerlach, Nevada, United States - GBS 70_MetaG | ecosystem: Environmental > Aquatic > Thermal springs > Hot (42-90C) > Sediment...
CAGGGTATTTAAAAAATGATATAATAGAATCAATTCTAACACCTCCAGCGTATCCACATAAGTACTCCCCATAAGCAGCTAACCCCTCTGCTATCCAAGCCTTATGATTACCTATTGATGTTTTATTAAATTCTAATAAATGTACAAACTCATGAGCTAGTGTAACATTAAATTCATTGTAATCCCCATAATTTAAATTAAAAGTAAAAGTAAAAGGATGCACATTAACTCTTTGCGGATCTTGAGAACCCCAAAAATAACCTATAACAGAAGGATTAGAGGAACTATCTACCTTTTCTGTAATCAAAACATCAACATAAAAACTTAGTGGACCTATAGGACTTGCTGTTAATATATTATAGTCATTATTAAAACGATTCGTAATATTAGAACTATTATTATTAAATAATTGTTCTTCATTAAAATTATCACTATTGTCAGTATCAACCCATATAGCATATTTAGGACTATTATTTACATAAACACATTTAGCATTAACTGTAACTATATTTTCAGTAGAAAAATCATATACTTGAAAATCCCTATTACTTCCAACTGTAGGTCCAGTAGAAGAATAATATATATTTTGATTAAATTGATCTTTATTAGAAGGTATAAACCCACATTTATATCTTCTAAAGCTATTATTTATATTTCTTATAGGTTCTGAATTTTGATTAGCTAAAATATTGGGATTACTTGTTTGAAAATTAAAAGACAGCCTATTAGTATTTAATGAAGTATTTTTAGTTTCAATAATTAGATATCCTTCGTTATTAAAAGAGATATTACTGCTACTGCTGCCTCCATTTCCGCCTCCGCCTCCACTTCCTCCACTTCCTCCACCGCCTATAGGAGGTATAATCCCCCCTCCGCCTCCTCCGCCCCCTCCTCCACATGAAATAACAATAATAAGCATAATTACAGCTAAAATAACTGCTAATAAATTCATTTTAATGATATTAATTTTTGTAATCATTTTTTAATTTACTCTTCTTTTTTAATTTTATAAGGTTATATTTTAATTTTGCCGATAGTAACTAATCCTTTAAGTTTAAAAAGTATATCTCTTTGAGATTTAATGATATCATCTTTAGAGGCAGTAGAATTAATTAATTCTTTTTTAATAATTTTAGCTTGAGTTATAGGCATAGTAGATAAAATTTTTTCAGCACTATCAGAATCTACCCCTTTTAAAGCATTTATCCAATCTGAAACATTAGTTAATCTCATAAGTTGCTCCATATCTTGGGGCTTAAGAAAAGCAATATCAGTAAATTCAAATTTCCTATTAGAAATAGTAATAGATGACAAAGTAGTATTAGTTTTAGAAGTACTAAAAGAAGTAGTTTGATTAATATTAGGAGTAGATACATTAGAACTTAGATCTACATTAGGTACTTCAATATTAACTTCTTCTAACTCTTCTTTCAAGAATTTTGCTATCACTTCTAAAACATTAGGATTAACATTTTTAATATTAACTAACTGCTTATTTATTTCAGTTTGTTGAGAGGTAGGGAAAACAGATAATATTCTTTGGCTAACTGCAGGTGGTAATTGATATAATATAAAAGCAATAACATTATTACTTTCATTTCTTAAAACCCAATAAACTTTCTTAGGATTAACACCCGCAAGAAAATCTAAAGGCTTACTCGTTTTAGTATAAGTAAAATAATTAGTACCAATAGAAGAATTATTTTGAGATATGTTGTAAGAAATATTTTGAGAAATATTTTGAGGAGCATCTACTTTACCTAATAGTTTATCTAAATTTTGAGCTATAGAAGTAGTTTCTTCCGTAGATTTTTTCTCTTCAAAAGCTTTAACACCACCTATAGCACTTAAGCTCTTTATATTATTTTTTTCTAAGAATTCTTTAATAACTTGTTGTTTTAAAGATTCTGGAAGATTCCTAACTTTTGCTATTTCAAGATTTATAGTTCTAATTTCTTCTTTTGGGAATTTTTCTAAGATAGTACGTGCTACCTCAGGTGGTAAAGAAGCTAATAATATAGCAGTTTTTTGTTTAGGAGTTAATTCATTTATATCCATTAATTAATTAAATCCCCCTTCCTTTATTATTTTATAAAAAATAACCCAAATCTCCTCTTACAATTAATAAAAAAAATTCAATGATAAAAGTTATTTGAAAAAAACTACTAAAAAACTAATCAAAAATAGATACTAATTGATTTTTTATTTCACATAACTCATTAGTACTTAAATAATTAGAAATCTTATCATCTAAAAACTTATAGAATATATTTTTTTCTCTTAAAGAATGATGTTCCCAAGTATTTTTCAAATAAAAATACCTATCTAAATTATCTATTAATATTCTATAATCAAAATTAGAAATGATATTACTAATTAGACTATCTATATCATTTAGCATTTTTTTAAGCATTTTATGTTCATAAATAAATAAATTAGGGTCTCCTCCATTATAATAATTCTCAGTAGTACCAATCTTAATATAAATGGGTTCAAAAATAGTATCCTCTATTAAAGCATGATTATCCATTAAATTCTTTAATTTCTCATAATATTTTACAGAATTATTTATATCATTTTTAAACAAATTTTCCAAATGAAGATAATAATTCTCAAATATTTTCAAATGTACAAGATTATTTAAATCCCTTAAACTTATTTCATTTAATAAATCTAAATCAATAACATTTTTTATATCCAAAATTTTTTTAAGATAATTAATTATATTATCTAATTCATTTAAGATTAAGAGATCAGTTTTTAAACCAAGCTCCTTATTATTATGATATAATATAATTTTTTCAATAGATTCTAAAATAGAATTAATATAATTACTATCAATATTCTTATTTATAGTTAAATATTGAGCTAATTTAATTAAGTAATCATAATTCAATTTTATTTTAAAATTAGCATATCCGTATTGCTTATTTTTATATAAATCTTTAATTATCTTTAATTCATTAATTAATTTTCCTTTAAAATCCATTATATCTTTAAATTATTTTTTAATTATAAAGATTTAACGAATTTTTCTATTCTATCAATTCCTTCTTTTAAATTATGTAACGAAGTAGCATAAGAAACTCTAATATATCCTTCTCCGTATTTTCCAAAAGCAGTTCCACTTAAAACAGCTACATTATACTCATTTAATAATCTATTAAAGAATTCCATAGAACTTAAATTAGTTTTTTTAATATTAATAAAGGCATAAAAAGCTCCTTTAGGTTTTATCATAGATAACTTTTCTATATTGTTTATTCTATTATAAACATAATCCCTTCGTTTCTTAAATTCATTAACCATATTAGTAACGCTATCTTGGGGACCTTCCAAAGCCTCTATAGCTGCATACTGAGAAAAAGTAGGAGGACATGAATATAAATTTATAGCTAATTTTTGAAAATTAGATATTAAATAATCCGGAATAATAGCCCAACCTAATCTCCAACCAGTCATAGCATAGGTCTTAGAAAAACCATTTATTATTATCGTATCAGTTTGTTTTATATTCAAATAGCTTATAAATTTCTCATCATAAACTATCCTATCATAAATCTCATCAGACAATACAATAAACCCATATTTTTCAGATAAATTAGCTAACTCTTTTAAATCATCTAAAGGAATAACCCCACCAGTAGGGTTTTGAGGGTTATTTATTACAACTAACTTTGTCTTATCAGTTATTAAAGATTTTAATTCATCTAAATCAAAACTAAAATTATTTTCTTCTCTAAGTGGTAAGTATTTTATATTAGCTTTAACAAATTTTAAAACTGATTCATAAGCAGGATAAGCAGGATTAGGACAAATAACCTCATCCCCCTCATTAACAATAGACATAATAGAAATCAAAATTAAAGACTTCCCCCCAACCCCTATAACAACATTATCCGGATTAATATCAATATTATAGATTTTTTTGTAATAATTAGCTATGGCAGATCTTAACTCATATATACCTAAGGGTTGAGAATAGTGAGTTTTACCTTCCTTTAAAGCCCTAAAAGCAGCTTCTTTTATATTATCTGGAGTATCAAAATCAGGTTCTCCTATTTGTAAATGTATAATATTTTTTCCCTGTCTTTCCAGTTCTTTTACTTTAGCTAATACTTCAAAAGCTCCCTCAGTACCTAAATTATTTAATGATTTTGCTAATTCTTTTAACATACATTAAAAACCCCCTTTAAATAAATTATAATAAATAACCACCAATCCCTCTTAAACCAATTATATTAAAAAATATTAAAAATATATTATAAAATTAAATTATTATGGGAAAATCCCTCTTAATTCTAAGGCTTTAGCCACTTTAGAAACCGCATAAGCATAAGCCGCTAATCTTAAAGAAATATTATGTTCATTAGCATAAGTCCATACCTTTTCAAAAGCTCTTACCATTAATTTCTTTAATTTATTATTAATTTCTTCTTCTTCCCAGAAAAATGATTGTAAATCCTGTACCCATTCAAAATAAGAAACAGTAACTCCACCAGCATTAGCTAATATATCAGGAACCACTATTTTATTCCTAGATAATAATATCTTTTCAGCTTCAGGAGTAGTAGGCCCATTAGCTCCTTCTATTATTATATTAGCTTTTATGTAATCTGCATTTTCTTCAGTTATAACCCCTTCTAACGCAGCAGGTATTAAAACATCTATATCATCCAATTCTAATAACTCTTTATTAGTTATTCTAGAATAATCAGAATAATTAATAAGCTGCTTATTCCCAGGTTTATTAACATAATCAAATAATTGTTCAATATTAAGTCCATTAGGGTCATATAAAGCAGTACTAACATCAGAAACAGCAACCACTTTAGCACCTAATCTATAAGCTTCTAATGCTGCATTGCTACCAACATTGCCAAATCCTTGAACAGCTATTTTAACATCTTTAATATTTTTCCCTAATCTATTTAATAGTTCTAATAATACAAAAATAACCCCTTTCCCCGTAGCTTCTACTCTACCCTTAGAACCTCCAACTTCTATAGGTTTTCCCGTAACTACCCCAGGAGCAGTATAACCCATAGCCATAGAGTAAGTATCCATAAACCATGCCATAGTCTGGGGATTAGTATTAACATCTGGTGCAGGAATATCTTTTTCAGGACCTATTATAGGAATCAATTCAAAAGCATATCTCCTAGTTAATCTTTCTAATTCTGATAAAGATAATTTATTAGGATCAACAGCTACTCCTCCCTTAGCTCCACCATAAGGTAAATCCATAACTGCGCATTTCCAAGTCATCCACATAGCTAAAGCCCTAACCTCATCTAAATTAACATTAGGATGATATCTAAAACCGCCCTTAGTAGGTCCTAACGCAAAATTATGCTGCACTCTATATCCCGTAAATACTTTAACACTACCATCATCCATTCTAACTGGTATTGATACAATCAGCTCCCTTTTAGGATGCCTTAAATATTCTAATACGCTACTTTTTAGGTTTATAAATTTAGCTACTTCCTCCAATTGCTTAACCGCCATCTCATATGGATTAACATCTTTAGTTTTAGTAGTCATCCCGATTTCCCCCTCTTTTTTACTTTAAATTTAATAAATATTTATCAATATATAATTTTTATTAATTAAAATTTAAACCTTTTATGAAAAAATATAAAAATTAAAAATAATCTTAATAAAATTTTAATAAAATTATTTGAGAAATTTTATTTTTATCAATTCATATTATAAAATTTACTTTTTTATACTAACACCAGTGATATAAAACATATAAGGAACTACCAAAGGTAAAGTACAAGGAGATAAAAATATAAAAAATCCAGCAATATAAGATATAAATATACTAACTAAACTTAAACTACTTATATCATAACTAAATTTTTCTAAAATATCACTACCTAATCCTAAGGATAAAAATACACTTAATTTAGAAGTAATAAGAATAATACCTAATAAAATAAAAATAATCCCCAAAATTTTTTCCATAATAACGGATACCTTAGATAAAAGATTAATAATCCCTTTAATAAAATACACTAAAATAGAAACTAATAAAAATCCAGTAATTAAACCTAATGCCATAAAAATAATTAAAATAATACCATCTATCAATTTTTGTTGATTAGCGATAATAGATAAAATACTAATCATAACAGGTCCAACACAAGGTGCCCATCCACTTGAAAAACTAATCCCAATTATAATAGAACTTATTAAAATCCCTAAAAACCCTTTTTTACTCCTATTATCCGTTTTATTTTTTATATCCATAAATTTAAAATATCTTTTTAAAAACGAGATTTTCAATAAATCTAATAAAACTAATCCAAAAAATATTAAAATTATACCTCCTATTATTCTGATATAGTTTTTAATAAACTCAATTTGAGATAACCCTAAAAAAGGTAAGGAAATCAAAACAAACATTAAAGAAAACCCAAAACTAAACCCAATAGAAGCTAAAAATAAATCCCAAAAACTTAAATTATCTTGCTTATTCATATTATCTTCTTTCCTCCTAATTCTATTTTTCCTTTCTTTTTACTTATATCCTTTTTTCTTGCTAATTTTATAATTATATTAATAATTTTTAACATTTTTTTAAAAATATATTCAAAAATTTTAAATTTAATAGTATATAAAATAATATAGAATAATAAAATTATAAAGTGTAATTTATAGGTAGTTTAGAGGTGATTAAATAGTGAAAATAAAAGAACCAATTAATTTTTTATATAAATTAAGTGAATATAACTTTATTAACAACATAGGGAACAGTTCAGATTCATATCTAAAAATAGAAGATATAATTTCTTTATTGCTTAGCAATTACAAAGATATAAAAATATTCCTAATCAAAAAACTAAAAGACTACATAGAAAATATTTATCAAAATGAAAAAATTTATAATATACTCTTATTTTTCAATACTTATCTATTACTAATAGAATTAGAAAAAGAAAATCCAATTGTTAAAATACTTATTTTAGAAAATATAGAAAAATTTCTAAACATCTACTTTAATAATGAAAAAAACAATAATAATATAATAAAAAGCAATAATATAATTGCCCAAATATTTTATACATCATTAATAATAATAATAAAAGCTTTAAATGATAGAAATAAAGATGTTTCTTTAAAAGCTTTTATTATAATTAATAACTTCATAGATCAAATTCCTCTAAAAGATAAAGAAATAATATTTAGATTTTTAAGCCTAAAAGATAAAATAAAAATAATAAGAATGAATTATTTACCTTTATCATTTTTTATAAATTTAGATAAATATGCAATAAATAAAAAAGAACAAAAATTAATAATAAATAACTTAATAGAAAATTTAGATTATAACAAAATTGAATTTGAAGAAATCCTACAATTTTATCAAAAATTTAGCAATATCTTTAAAAATGAAACCAATAAACTACTGGAAAATTACATAAAAAATTTAAATATAGAAAAATTAATAGATATAATAGATAAATTTAAAAATAATTTACTAAACTTAGACTGGATTGTAAAATATCTTATTTTAAAAAGAGTGATAAAAGAAATAGAAGATAATAAAGATCTACTTAAAAATCAAAGAATAGCCATATTTTTAAAAGAAATGTCCCTAGATGAAAACTCAATAATAAGAAAACTGATAATAGATAGTCCAAGTTTACCCTACTATTTAAGAATAAACGCCTATAAAAAGAGACAAATAAAATTAAAAATTAGCAAAAGCTTAAGCGTTAACTATTTCTAAATTATTAATAACGTTATATAATATTTCATTATATGAATCAGAAAACAAACTAACTCCTTTATACTCAAGCTCATTTAATAACCAATCAAAATTTATATATTTATTTAACTCTTTAATCTCATTTATAATATAATCGTTGTTTAATTTTTCAAGATTTAATTTAAACATGTTTTCATCTATACTATTTTTTAATTGCTCATTTATAAGTATATTTAAAGTTTCATAAGGTAAAGTATTAATAGAGTTAGGTAGGAATAATTCATAAACATATTTAAGTGGATGATAATTAGGGTTTTTAGTAGAAGTACTAGCCCATAAAATCCTTTGATATTTTCCACCTCTTGAAACTATAAATTCAAACTCATTTTCAAAATATCTTTGGTACTCAATATAAGCTAAATAAGAATTAAATATAGCTAATTTCCCTAAAAATCTATTAATAATATCAGCATTATTTACCTTTAATAATAGATTATCTACTGTAGTATCAACTCTACTAACGAAAAATGATGCCACTGAAACTATATTCCTTATATCTAAGTTCTCCTGTATCCTTTTATTTAAAGCATTAACATAAGCTTGCAAAACTTGTTTATAATTATTAATACTAAATAGTAAAGTAATATTAATATTTATTCCCTTATATAGCAAAGTTTCAATAGCTTTTAATCCTGGTAAAGTACCTGGAACTTTTATAAGTATATTAGGCATAGAAATTTCACTAAATATTTCTATAGCTTTATCAATTGTAGATTTATGATCATAAGCTATATAAGGAGGTACTTCTATACTAACTAATCCATCATACCCTTCAGTTTGCTGATATACCTTTAAAAGTTTATCAGCAGCATATTTAACATCCTCTATCATCAATTTTTCTACTATTTTATAATAATTATTTTCTTTCAATTCCTTAATTCTATTTTTGTAATAACTAACACTACAAATAGCTTTATTGAAAATAGTAGGATTAGTAGTTATACCTAAAACATACCCTTTATTTATTAAATCATCCAATTTGTTTTCAATTAAATCTCTATCTAGATAGTCTAACCATATACTATAGTTATATTTCTCTTTTAATAATCTTAAGGTACTCATACACTCCCCCTTTTACTCACTTATGTTAATTTATTTTTTACCTCTTTTAGTTTTTACATTATTAAATTTTTAATTTATTAATAATTCCCTTTTTAATTATTAAGAATATATTTTTGAATAAATTCGTAGAAATTTATAGCTTCTAAATTCCATTTTTCATAGATTTTTTTTAATTCACTTTTAGCTGTACTAAGATATTCTTTATCATTTAAAGTTTCTATAATTTTATCAGCTAAATTATCAGGATAAATATCATCAATATATTCTTTAATAATTTCATGATTAGCTATCATATTAGGTAATGAAATGAATCTTTTTTTAGTTTTAATAAAGGAATTAATATATTTTTTAACAAAAACCCCCTTAATCTTTTTTCCAAGATTACCAAAAAAATCAAACCATCCTGCTACCCCCCATATAGGTATATATTCGGGCTTCTGAGTAGGCAATATAACTAACATGGGAGTAGATATATAGCCAATTTCATTAGTTTTAGAACCTGGAATAGTTACCACTAACTCATTCTTATAAATACTTTTATATTTACTTTCATCATCAAAAATAAATTCAATCTTCTTAGTTAATACCAACTCAAATTTCTTATTATTTTTAGTTAAGTAATCTATTATCTTATTATTAAAATCTTGTTCATTCTCAATTCCTTTATTATATATTAAAGATATATCCTGATTTATTATCTCAACTAAAACAAAAGGAGAAATATAAAAATAAAACTTATAATTATTTAACCCATATTTATTAATTAAAAATTCAATAGTTTGATAGTATATATCATAAAGATTAAGAAACTCAATTAATCTACTACCAAGCATAAAACCAATCGAATTTTCTTTACTTAATAATGAAAAATCCATTTGATCTATTTTATAAAAAGCTAAATCCTTTATTTTAACTATTTTATTTAAATTTAAATTTCTATTAATTAATTTATTAAAGTAATATTGATTAGGTACTAAATATAAATCGTAGTATTTATCTAATTTCTTAGTACCCCATCCATAAGATATTAAAATATTATCTTTTGTTTTAAATTTAGTAGAATACCAAATATCTCCTCCCATATGAAAAAATATATCATAATGGGATTTATTTTTAAAAAAAATTCTAAAAATAGTTTCCTTAGGTTTAAAAATTTCATTAAATAGATTTAAATAATAAATCAAGTAATACTCTTTATTAGAAGCGAACATACAAGGGGTTAAATACAAATCGAATTTATTTAATTTTAGATTACTTTTAAGGATAAGAGAAGCAGGAATAACCCAAGTATAAATCTCGCCAGGACTATTAGATAGAATCCCTACATTCACATTCATATAGTAATTTTTATATAAATAGATTTTTTAATCCAATAAATTCCATCTACCTAATTTTTGCCGCTTTAAAACTAATAAATTTAAATTATTAACTAAAGCTAATAAAGTAATAGTAACAATTAAATTAGTACCTCCATAGCTTATAAGGGGTAAAGGTAAACCAGTAATCGGGGTAGCCATAACACACATCCCCATATTCTCAAATGATTGTAAAAATATTAAACTGCTAACAAATACAATTATTAATTTTTCTTCTCTTTTTTTTAAATTTATATAAGTTAATAGCATACTAACAAGCAAAATAATAAAAGCTAATAAAATTATAGTATTACCTATCAATCCGAATTCTTCACCTATAAAAGAAAAAATAAAATCAGTATCATTTTCAGGTAGAAACCCTATTTTAGATAATTCAGCCTTGTTAAATCCCAATCCAAATATCCCACCATTTATTATAGCATTAACACTGTTAATAACTTGCCACCCCGACCCTAAAGGATCTTTATATGGATCTAAAAAAGTTAATAACCTTTCTAATTGATAAGGTTTTATAAAAAATTTAGCTAAATATATAGCAGTAGCTAAAATTAATATAGAAAATAACGGATTAATTTTTAACCCTGTATTAGTTAATAAGAATGTAAAGAACAATAATGCACTAAATCCCAAATCAGGTTGAACTATTATAAATATTATTAAAAATAAAGTAGCAAAACCTGTTAAAGTAAAAAATAATACCTGAAAAGCTAAAGAATTCTCTTCCTTATTATCTACATTATAGCTTAAGTATTTAAGAATAAAATAATATGAAAAAAATAAAGCTAATTTAGATAATTCTGCAGGCTGAAAAGAGAACCCCCCTATATATATCCACCCCTTAGCACCATTTACCACTTGCCCAACAAATAAATTCAAAACCAAAATAAATACAGTAAATACATAAAATATAAACCAAATCTTTTCTATATACTCTAACTTAAATTTAAAAGAAATAAAATAATATAAGAAAACAGAAATAATAATAAAGATAAATTGCTTATATATTTTTAAATAAAAAAAATCATTAGCACTAAATATAGATAATGTCCCAAAAACTAATAAAAATAAAATTACTAAATTATATAAAACTACATTAAAAACTAACATAAGTTGTTATTATTATAAATCAAAGCATATTTTTCTAAATTCACAAAAAGAACAAACAGATAAATCGTTAGTCATTGTAAAATAACTATAAAATTTATATAAAAAATCTTCTTTTAACATCCCTTGATTATCATCAATTTGCTCTTTTAATTCTAAATAAGCTCGTTTTATTGTATTTTTTATCTGAGTATAACTTTTAATTATAAATTCAATAAATTCTTTATTTATAGTTAAAGATAAAATTTCTTCTTGCAACTCAGGAAATAAATAAACCATAAAATTGCTAATTTTAAAATCTTTATATAAATTGTTATAATATAAAGTATATAAATAAAATTGATTTAGATCTATATCCTCTTTTTTATGAGTTTTCCAATCATAAATATATACTTGTTTTTCAGATTTATTAATTATAACAAAATCAGGATTTAATAAAATTAATATATTTTTTTCATTTTGTTTTTTTTTATTTTCGCTAAATTTTTGTAATTCATTATGAAAAATTAAGTTATATTCAATTATATTATAAGAATTTTTATTACTTTTATTGCTAATTAACCCGGAATCTAACCATAATATCTCAAAATCTTTAAGAATTGGTAAGATATTACTATTAAAGTAATTCCAAAAATTAATTAGCGCTGTTAAAGATTGATTTAAAATATCTTCCAATTCTTTATTACTTATAGAATACTCATATAAAAATTCCCAAATATAATTATTTCTATATAAAATACTATCACTTATATTTTTTAAATTTAAATTACTATTAGTTAAAGTTTCAAGATTAAAGTTCTTTGAATTATTAATATTATTCCAAAATTGAGTTCTAAATTTATCCTTTAAATCCTCAAAATTTAGGGAAATATTATTAATATAATTGTTTATAATTATTCTAATAAAAAGATGTACAAGATCCCCTTGAAAATGCCTTAATTTTTTGACTTTTTTTAATAAAGTAACTAAAAACTTTTGCTCCTTTAAAATTAAAAAATCTAAATACTTAAACATAAATTTCCTATTACATTCCTTAAAAATTTTATGCCTATACAATGACCATTTTAAAGAATTTTTAATTCCCCTTCTTATATTTTCTATATTCATAAATTAATATTTATTTAAATAGATTCTAATTAATAATTGTTATATATAATATGTAGTATTTGTTCTTCTAATACTTTAGCTTCATAAGTGTAAGGTCCATTATACAAAACAGCAAAAGATAAATACTTATTAGAATTAGTTTTAATAAATCCTACTAAAGCAGAGACATCATTTAAGGTCCCGGTTTTAGCTTTAACAGTTATAGGTAAATTTTTCCTATTACTTAAGGTCCCTTGTAAATACCCAGGTAAAGTATAAGATATATAATTACTTAACCCATTTTTAGCAGAATAGCTAAGTAGCTTAGCAAATGTAAATGGGGAAACCCTATTTTTTCTTGATAATCCACATCCATCATCTATAACAATACTATTAAACCCCATATTCCTATAATAATCCTGTAAATTAATACCATACTTATAGTTTAATAGGTAATAAATACTTTGAGCTACATAATTATCACTCCAATAATTCTGATACTTTAAAGCATTTAATAAAACTTCTGTTAAATAGCTGCTTAATAACTTTAAATTTTTATTTTTATTATACAAAGATTCCACTTTTATATTTAAATTTAAACTTTTAATAATACTTTTAAAAACAAGCTTATTATATTCAAAAGGATCGTCATAAATATACCAATAAGCATTATCCACAAATGAAGATTTATTAATAATCATATATGGATTAATATCTAATTTAGGAAACATAATAATACTTTGTTGATTTTTAATTAACTTTATCATGTTTTGATTAAAAGAAAAAGAAACCACATAAGTAGCATAAGGTTCTCCTCTATAGATCTCCCAAGCCTCAGGAAAAATTGGAATAGACTTCTCTTTATGAATAGAATAATCTATATATAAATTTCCATTAATAGATTTTATATTATAATTTTCTAAAGTTTCCTTTAAAGAATTATATAGAAAATCAGAAGGATTATATATTATCTCTTCAATTAAAGTAGGATTAAAATCAGAATTAACTATTATATTACCGTTTAATATATTTCCGTTTAAAGCTTCAGCATTATATATCTCACCGTCCGTATAAAAATTCAGTTCAAAAAAATAAAAAGGAGATAAATTAGATAATGCGCAATAAGTAGTAAGTAATTTCATTGCTGAAGCAGGAATAAATAAATTATAGGCATTTTTTTGATAAACTATTCTATCATTATTATAAATATCAATAAAAACTACTCCTATTTTTCCAGATTTTAAAGAAGCTAATTTTAAATTTATTTGATTTTTTATTATCTCTTCTTTATTAGCTAATACAATGTCAAAATTCATTAAAATACTAATGAAAAAAAATAAAGTTAAAAAAATAATATTTTTTAGATAATAAAAAATCCTTTTTTTATGTATTTTTTTCAATTTTGGATTTATACTTCTTTTTTCCTCCATTTCCAAAAATTCCTTTCTTACTAAATCCCTTAATAACTACCTTATACTGATCACTATCATTAAAGGTAATCATTTTATTTTTTCTTACTTTAAAATTATATGTTTTTTTTAACTTTTCCTTTTTTATTACAACTAAAAGCAATAGAATTAAACCAATTATCTTTTTAAGCAAGTATTTTAAATAAAAAAAAAGGAAGCAAAAATTTACTATTGAATAAAGTATATATAAAGCTATAAAATATAAAAAAAACAATAAAAAATAAAAAATAAAAAAATTAAAAAATATGAGTAAATTACTATTATTAGATTTTGACGGGGTATTATTTGATTCTTCATTAGAACTAAGCAGTATTGTATTAAGCATAATCCCAACAGTATTTAAAGATACAAAAATTTCTAAATTACTACAAAATTTTGAAAGTATTAAAATTTTAAATGATAAAAATCTTATAAAACAAAATTATAAAAAAATAAAAAAAATACTTCTTAAAGAAATAAACTTATTTAATAAATATTATAAAAAATTTAGGACTTATTGTACAGATGTAGATGATTTTTATATAACCACTAAGATCTTAATTAACCATTTTGAAAATAAAAATAATAGTTATAAAATAATTAGTAAAGATTTCAAAGGTTTAAATTTAAAAAATTATAACTTTAGTTTTTACTATAAACTAAAAGCTAAATTAAAGCAAGAAAATTTTAAAGA
>Ga0197143_1002252_pt1 | contig 14547 bp, 10 predicted proteins | sample GBS70_MetaG_FD_148603 | JGI IMG/M metagenome (GOLD analysis project Ga0197143, IMG submission 148603) | Sediment microbial communities from Great Boiling Springs, Gerlach, Nevada, United States - GBS 70_MetaG | ecosystem: Environmental > Aquatic > Thermal springs > Hot (42-90C) > Sediment...
TGACAATAAAATGTTCTTTGTCTAACTGCAGCTTTTTAAACCATCCATGTTTTAACTTATAGAAATTTCTTAATAACTGCAAGAGTTTTCTGGGAATCTACATAAAATTTCATGCAATCTTAAAACAGTAAAAAAGTTTGTTAAAGTTGTGATTATTAAATAACTTTTTAAAGAATAATCAGTTTTAAGAAATAGATTTTTTAGGGATGTTTTTAGTTTTCAATTGTATATAAATCTACCAGAGATTTTTTCCCTCTTATTGATACTGAAGAGACGAATTTTATTTTAAATTTATTTTGATCAACTTTTTCTATTATTTCTTTACTTAATAATAAAGGAAGATTAAATTGTCTATTATAAAGTTGCATTCTAGAAGCTGTATTTACTGCATCACCTACAACAGTATATTCTTGTCTTTCTTCACTGCCAATGTTGCCAACTATAACTTCGCCTGTGTGAATAGTTATTCCTACTTTTATTTCTGACTTTGAAGATTGAATTCTTTTTAAGTTAAGTTCACGAAGATTTTCTAAGAGTTTTATAGCAGCAAGAATTGCTTTTTCGGCTTCATCCCCTTTTTCTTCAATTATACCAAACAATGCTAAAACAGCATCTCCAATAAATTTATCTATTATTCCACCATATTTTGTTATTGAGTTTACAGCAATTGTAAAAAGGTTGTTAAGAGTAGAAACTACTTCTTCAGGTTGATTTTCTTCTGTAAACTTTGTGAAATCACGCATATCTAAATACAAAATAACTATGTTTTTCTTCGTCCCTTTAAGAATCTCTTTGTTAGATAAAATTTTTTCTGCTAATTGTTTGTCTATAAATTTGCCAAATAATGTTTTTATGTACTCTCTTTCTCTTAACCCCCATAACATGTGAGTCAATCTCATAGACAATCTGTACACTTCGTATGAGCTATAGAACAAAGGAATGGTTACATTTAAATTTCCATTACCAATTTCTTCAACAACGTTTGAAAGAATATTAATTGGTCTTATATGCTTTCTCAAAAAAATATAAGAAAAGATTATTACTATTAAAAAAATTACTGAAGAAAAAGAAAAAATTGTAACATATGCTTCCTTTAAAGAAGACAAAAGATACTCACCCATATATCCGAGTTTTATTATACCAAAATTTTTGTTTTTCATAAAAACTGGAATTGTAATCTCGCTTATGACATTTTTTTGAATTGATTCTGAGTAAGATAATAATAGAAGTGGAGTAAATTTTAACTTTTTTATTCTATGTCCATTTGAAGTATAAGTAAATAATCTAAGAAAAACTTTTTTACTTTGTAAATCTTTTTTTGTAGGAACATTGATTAACTGAATTTTTTTATAAGGATTAGTATAGATATAAAGAAGATGGCCCTCTTCAGTATAGATAGCGATATAATATATGTTGGGATCGTATTTAATTTCTGAAACTAGCTTTTTCATTTTTAAAACGTCTATTGTAGGATAAACAGTATACTTTAATTCTTCTATTATTTTTTCTGACCTTGATTTAAAATTTAGCCACAGGTTCTCTTTTATTATATTAAAAATAAAATACGAAGGTACAATAATAGCAATACATAAAGAAATAGTTACTATTATCAGAATTTTTTGAATAAGAGGAAAAGGTTTTTGTCCTTTCATAAAATCTTTCTATAAAATTTTTTAAATCTACTATTGACAAAAAAATAATTTATTTGTATTTTTTAAATAAATATAAAATTTAAGAAAAAAATTCAACAAGGAGGGACAAAAATGAAAAAAGTTATAACAATAATTTTAGGTATGGTGTTGTTTTTTTTAACAGAAAATTTTGCTGGAGAATTGTTTGATGCAATAGGATATGAAAGCTTCTACAATTCTTTATCATTTAAGAAGTTTTATACCAAAAATACTACATTACAAGTATTGTCAGGTTTTTATTATCAAACAAAAAGGACTAATGATGATAATGAAGAGTTAGATCTAAGGTTAGCTTTGAGAGTTAGAGGCAAATTTATTGAATCAGATAAAGTTTCTGTTGAGAAATTTTTTGAAGTTGGGACTATAGCAGATGATACACATCAAAGAGATAGATCAAGAACAAACATTTACATTTCTGTAGGTTTAATACCTGAAATATTTGTATATAAAAACTTTTCTTTTGAAATACCTTTAGGTATAGGTCTAGTCTTAGAAGGACAATCTAGTTCAGATGCAAATGATAATTCTACAATTATTACTACATTTGGACAAGGATTAGAATTAGGATTATCATTTCATATATACTTTTAAATTGAATAAGATACAGGTACAAAAAACTAAATAATGTTAGAAAAGTTTAAGTTTGGAGGTTATGTGTATGAAGTACAAATATTTTTTTTACACATCTTTAATATTTTTGGTTTCAATAACATCGTTAGTAATACCTTCATGTAAGAAAAAAGAACATAAAGAAATTTCTGGAAAAAAGACAATAAATATATGGATAATGCCGAATAGTCCAAGACCTGTGATTGATTTAGAAGAAGTTTTGAGTGATTTTAAAAAAGATAATCCTGATATAGAAATAGTTATCACTGCAATAGATTGGGGAGCTGCTTGGAGTAAAATTACCGTAGCAGCAACTAGTGGTATAGGTCCTGATATATGTCAAATAGGTTCTACTTGGGTAGGAACAATTGCGTCTATGGGGTCTTTGTTACCTTTAAATGATTATATATCAGAAATTGGAGGAGAAGAAGCATTTTTACCAGCTATTTGGGAAACTTCTCATATAGAGGGGTCAAAAGAAATTATAGCAATTCCCTGGTTTGTTGATGTTAGGGCAATTTACTATAGGACAGATATTTTTAAAAAATTAGGATTAACTAAAAAAGATCTAGATACATGGGAGTCATTTGAGAAGACCTTAAAAAGAATAAAGGAAGCAAAAGTTGTTACTGATGAAAAGGGAAATCTATATGTTGGAAAAGAAGCTGAGGATAAGTTAAAACAACAAGGTTATAAGTTAATTGAGCCATTAGGAATAACAGGAAAAAATGACTGGAATGTAATTCACAACTTTGTTCCATGGATATGGGCTGCAGGAGGAGAGTTACTATCTTCAGATAGAAAAAAGGCAGTTTTTGATTCAAAAGAAGCATTACAGGGTGTATTTTTTTATACAGGACTTGTTAGAAAAGGTTTAGTTCCAATTAAGTCTTTAGAATTAAATACTACTCAAGTTGCAACAAATTTTGTAAATGGTGAATATGCTATGTATTTTGATTCACCACATATGGTAAAATATATGTCTTTGCCAGAAGAGGAAGGAGGAACTGGAGAAACAGTTGCTTCGAAAAATTATGATATCGCTTTGTTTCCTAAGGGGCCTAAAGGAAGATTTCATTTTATGGGCGGTAGTAATCTAGTAATTTTTAAGTTTTCAAAACATCCAAAAGAAGCGTGGCGGATAGTAGCGTATTTATGCTCAAAAAAAGCTCAAATTAAATATTCTCAAAAAACAGGATTTTTACCATCTAGGAAAGACGCATTTGATGATCCTTATTTTGAAAAAGATCCAAAACGTAAGATATTTAAAGAAGCGACAAAATATGGAAAAGTTTACCCATGTATACCATCATGGGGCCCAATTGAGCCAGTTTTGACTCGTCGTTTAGGAATTTTATGGGATTATGTTGCAGGAATGTATGGTCCGCCTACAGATGAAGATATAGAACAACAAATTAAATTAGCAGCAAAAGAAGTCAATTCTGTTTTATTAACAGTAAATTCTTCAGAAACTAATAAATAAAAATTTAATTTAATGAATAAGAAAAATATATTTCAAGATATTAGGAACAAAAGCTACGCTTACGCTTTTCTTCTTCCAATGGTAATTGGTATGTTGATTATTCATTTTGTTCCTATTATAATAGGGATAATAATAAGTTTTTTAGACCTCAATCAATACACTCTTTCATTGTATTTAAAAGCACCTTTTGTTGGCTTGAAGAATTACTATGATGTATTGTTTAATCCTCAAAGCACGCTAAGAATAGGTTTATTTCAGGCTGTAAGGAACACTGTAATATATACAATTTGTGTTATATGTGGGTGCATGGGATTAGGAATGATAGTAGCACTAATGTTAAATGAGAATAGAAGTATTGTGAAGTTGTTTAGGACGTTATATTTGTTTCCTTGGATAGTACCGACTTATGTTACAGGTTTACTATGGGGGTTTATGTGGAATCACGAGATAGGAGTGGTAAATTACTTGTTAACAAAAGTTTTTAAGTTATTTTCGGAACCTCCTTTTTGGTTAATAGGACCTAATACATTATTTGCAATAATAATTCCTACTATATGGAGATATTGGCCATATTATATGCTTATGCTTCTGGCAGGATTGCAAACAATTCCTGATGAATTGAATGAAGCAGCTACAATTGATGGGGCCTCAGAATGGCAAAAATTTTGGTATATTACATTGCCATTACTTAAACCTGTATGGTCAATTTTGCTTTTAATTGGGATAATTTCTAATGTATACTCTTTTAACATAGTTATAATGATGTTTGGTCATGGTGCTGGTTTCCCAGGTGAATGGGGTGATTTGTTGATGACAAATATTTTTAGAAATTCATTTAATTTATGGCAATTTAGCAAAGGAGCAGCTGCTTCTATTATCCTAATGATAGTTATGATAGGTGTAGTAGCCATGTGGTATAAGATATTTGGAAGGAATAAATGGTGAAATTTTATGAACTCAACATCTCATAAAGTTTTAGTTATTTTTACACTCGTCTTGGTTGCAATCATATCTTTATTTCCGATATATTGGATGATTGTTAATTCTTTAAAGACTAATCAAGAGATACTTACAGGCAGAAATATATTCTTTGTTAATACTCCTAGATGGCGTAATTATGTAGATTTGTGGCGAAATATAAATTTTGGTTTATATTTGAGAAATAGTTTTATTGTATGTAGTGTAACAACATTTTTTGCTATAATTTTATCCACGTTAGCTGGTTATAGTTTAAGTAGATTTAAATTTCTCGGTAAAAGAGTTATAAATGATTCTATCCTAGCAACACAAATGGTTCCCGGTATAGTATTTTTGATTCCAATATATCTTATGTTTGTTAAATTTCATCAATTGACAAATATACAACTTATTGGTACTTTTCCTGGACTTATTTTTGTTTATTCAACATTTTTTGTCCCTTTTAGTGTTTGGATTCTCCAAGGCTTTTTTGCATCAATTCCGGTAGAAATAGAAGAAGCTGCTTTGATTGATGGCTGTTCAAGGTTTATGATTTTTTTAAAAATAGCCGTTCCTTTAGCTCGTCCTGGTATAGTTGCTACTGCAATATATATATTTCTTACTGCATGGGATGAGTTAATGTTTGCATGGGTTTTGACAAAAGCCAATACAATGACGATACCTGTAGGAATCAGATTATTCGTAGGAAATTATCAAAACAGATATGATCTAATGATGGCTGCAGCAACTGTGGCTACTTTGCCTATACTTTTTGCTTTCTTTTTAATGCAGAAGCACATAATAAGAGGACTTACTGCTGGGGCTGTGAAAGAATAACAAAAAAGAATATCTTTTGTTAATTGACACTCTGTAAATTTTTCTGTGTGAAATAAAAAAATTGAAAATTTTTAAGATGGTGGAGTCTTTTGAAAATACGTAATCTTTTAAATATATTATATTTTCTGTATTTGTTATACTTGTTTTGGGTGTTTTATGCTATTTTTGTTGGTAAAGTATCATTGTTTTTAAGAAATATTTTCATTTACTTTGCTGCTGGAATAGGTGTATTTTTCTTGCTGTTTGAGATTCTTATAAGTTTAAAAAAAGAAGGGTTTAAACTTATGAAAAAAATTATGTTTTATTTAATCATAATAGTGATTACATATTTTATTTCAGCATATGTTAACAATAAAGATTTAAGAGAAAAAATACAAATATTTATTCACCAAAAAATTTTAAGAACACAAAAAATTGAAATTATGTACATAAAACCAAAGTTTACTTATGTGAGAAAGGAAGCATCTGATAATGCAGCGTTATTAGGTTCATTAAAAAGAGGAACACAGATTAAAGTATTAAAAACACAACGAGAATGGAGTTTTATTGAAACACCAAGCGGTGTTTCTGGATGGGTAAAATATGAAGTTTTAACTTCAACACCTGTTATAGTTAAAGAAAGTGAAGAGATGAAAAATAAAAGTAAACGAATACAATCTATGTCTCAGAAAAATTTGACAATAGAAGAAAAAATATCTAGCCAGCCTTTAGAAATAATAGAGGCAATGAACTTAGTCCCCTCTTTAGATGAACCACCTGAAATAATAAAAGAAGAGATTAAAAAACAACAGCAAAAAAAAGAAGAAAAAACTGAAGTTCAAACTAAACCAAAACCTGAAGAATCACAAAAACAATCTTTTTCTCAAAAAGAGGATCAAAAGGAAAACCAACAAGTTATAATAAAAGAAGAATTAAAGAAAGACAAAGAAATAAAATCACAAAAAACTAAATCTATCGAAGAAAAATCTCAAGAATATACTAAGTGTGGTAATTGTGGGGCTGAAGTTATAAAAGGTGAAAGGTTCTGTCCATATTGTAGAGAACCAATTTCAAAATAAAATCTTAAATTCAGAATTCGTAGGTGAAATATGTTAATTTGTAAATGATCTTAAAACAATGTTATAATATATAATGTTATTTTTGAATCTAGTAGCTACACTTGCTTTCTAGTTTTATAAAAAGTTTTATAGGAAGACATTTTTGATTTTTTGTTTAACTAGTTAACAATGAAAAAAAAATTTTTTTTAGGAATTGATGGCGGTGGAACAAAAACTGATTTGTTATTAGGTGATGAAAGTGGTAATATTATTTTGTCTTTGAAGGAAGGTGGGACAAATTATCAAGTTGTGGGTATAAATAATACATTTAAAACTTTAAAAAAACTGCTACAAACCGTAGTTAATAAATGTAACATTAAGTTAGATGCATTAGAAGCTGTAATAGGTCTTGCTGGAGTAGATATGAAAGAAGATGAAATTATGCTATCCAACATTATTCGCAAAATTGGATTAAAAAAATTTTTATTATTAAATGATGCTTTTGTAGCATTAAAGGCAGGTTTGTTAGAAAAAAAATATGGAATAGTAGTTATTGCTGGAACAGGAACAATTACTGTAGGAAGAAGTAAATTAGGATGGAAAAGATTGGGAGGGTATACATCTCTTTTGGGTGATTCTTTTTCGGGTCCAGATATCGGTTTCCGAGCGATAAGTACAGTTTTTAGAAAATGGGAATTGGGCAATCTTAAATCAGTAAAAATATTAGCAGACGAATTAATAAGATATTTTAATAAGAAAAATATAATAGAACTGCATAGATATTTATATTTTAATCCTCCTTCTGAGCAAGAACTTGGGTATGTATTAAAACCATTATTGACAGCATATAAAAAAGGTGATAAAATAGCAAAAAAGATACTAAATGATGCTGCAGTAATATATTCTGAGAATATTAAATCTATTGCTAAAAAGTTAAAAATGAAGGGTAAGATTAAAGTTGTGTTAGGTGGAGGAGTATTCACTCACTCTCAAGGTATACTTGATATGTTAGTAAAGAAAAAATTACCTAAAAGGTTTGAATGTATTGTGCTGAAATATCCACCTGTATTCGGTGCTTTGTTAATGGCTTATGAAGAATCTGGAATGTTAAATTCAAAGATTTTAAATAATTTGTTACTCTCAATAGATAATGTGAAGCAATCTTAGAACAATAAAATTTTTTGTATCAATTTTTTAGACAATCATTGACAAAAAAGAATATAATTTAATAAAATATTGAGAACAAAATTAAAATTGAGAACAAAAAATAAAATTTTAAAAAATAGGGAGGATAAAGTAGAATGAGAATAAAATTTTTAATAATTATCTCTTTTTTTTGTTTTTTTTCTTTAGTTATTTGTAAAGATTGGAAGAGAGTTTTGGTTGATGATTTTGAGGATGGTAATCATAGGAACGCATGGGGAGGATATTGGTATACTTTTGATGACAGAGTAGATGTGTTTGGTGGTAAAGATGAAGTAACTCTAAGGTATAAACATCCAGAAGTTTTAGTTTCTAGTCCAACCCACTCTTATGTATTTCCAGAACCTGATCCTATATCTCCTGGGACTCCGTATCAGCCTTATCCTGGGGGAGTTAAAGGAAGTAAATATTGTGGATATTTTAGATTTGATGTAAGAAGAACTAGTTTTGCTTATGGATATGCAGCTTTAGGAACCAGTTTTATTGATGTCGGTGAAAATAAATATTCTCCTTCAGTCGAATATAATCAGTGTGTAGACCTAAGTGAATATAATGGAATTGCGTTTTGGATGAAAGTTTCTGAAGATATATTGAGTACTCGTCCTGAAATAAAGATTGCTCTTACTTATAAACTCGCTCCTGGCATGTTTGGAGATATTGTGAAGGAAATTGGAATTAGTAGAGCATCGGGAAGAGATCTTTCTACTGATTGGCAATTTTATGTGATTTTGTTTGATAAATTACAAGATGGAGGATGGCCTTATCAATGGGTAGATGAGGATCCTTATTTTGGTGATCCATATGACGATTGGCCACCATATGATATTTTAGAAGATGGTACACAAGCAACCGAGCCTCGACAGTCTTTAGGTAGAGAAGAGTTAAAAGATAAATCTAAATGGCCTGAGTTAACATTGCCAAATTCTACAGAGCCAGCAAAAGGAAGAATTACAAAACTTGTTGAAGGTAAATTCGACAGAATTAAGAGTATACAATTTCAAACAATGGGTAAAGATGATGGTGTAAAAACTGGTCAAGTATGGGTAGATGATATCTATCTTATAAAATATGACACTTCAGCATGGTACAGAGATACAGATGAAGATGGTTGGAATGACTATGAAGAATTTGCTGCAGGAACAGATCCAGATAATAAAAATTCTTACCCTGTAGCTTATGCAAAAACAGGTAAATCTACTGAGATGGAAGTGTTGGTTTCTAACATTGATGTTTCTCCTCGTGTTTTTTATCCAGGAGGGGGCGAAGAAATTTTACTTAAGGATGGTAAAAAAGTTATAGGTGGGAAAGTTGTGATTAAAGTTAACTTATTACAACAAAAATCTGGTACTATTAATGTAAAGGTTTATAATTCTTCAGGCAAGTTGGTGGCTGATAGGAATACATCTAAAAATAAGATTATTGGTCAAAACATTATAAATGGAATTGGTGAAGTTTCTTGGGCCGGTTACGATAATGATAATAAAATTGTTCTTCCTGGAATTTACATACTGAATATAGAAATAAATGTAGAGGGTGCAACTTATGTTGAAAACAAGACAGTGATAGTTAAAAGTTATAAGGTTAAATAGAAAATTGAAAAATATTGAAATAAGGAGAAACAAAAATGAAAAAAACAAAATTTAAAAAAATGAGCTTTAGTTTTATTATGTTTTCTTTAGTTTCATTATATGCATCTTTTGAATTTTCTGGAGTTAAAAATGTTGGTTGTAGAGTAGCATCTTTAGGAAGTGCGTATACAGCAGTAGCTGAAGATATTGAAGGAGCTTATTTAAATCCAGCAGGACTTACTCAGAATAAAGTGTACAATATAGTTTCTTTGATGTACAGTGAGTTGTTCAATCTTCCTGAATTATCTTATTCGTATTTGGGTTTTGCAACACCAGATAATAAAGGAAAAGGTTGTTTTGGATTAAATATTTCAATTTTGGGATTATCTTCGTTTTATAGTGAAAGACAATTTATATTAAGTTATGCAAGAAAAATTATTAAACAAAAATCATCTATTTTCTCGTTAGGAGTGAGTTTAAAACTTTTGCAAAGGGTGTACGAGGATAAAGTGGATTATACTTCTTTAATTTTTGATCAAAATGGTAATCCTGTTTTACCTCAAGAAAAAATTTTTGTCGATGTTAATTACGGAATAGATATAGGAGGTTTATATTCTGTTAAGATTGAAGAAAATTTGTTAAGGATAGGAGGAAGTTTTAGAACTAATTTTGTAGATGAAACAAACATAAATAATATTAGAGTAGGTTTATCATATAACTTAGCAAAAAAAACTTTAATTTCTTTTGATTATGATATTTCAGAAAATTCTTATTCATTAGGAGCTGAATATAGTTTAGTTTATAGATTGTTAGATGCAAGAGCAGGATATGAACAAACTTATTCTGGTAGCAATATTTCTTTAGGAATTGGTTTAATATTGAAAACTTGGAGATTTGATTTCGCATATACACTTTCAAGAACAGGTTTACCTGATACCTATAAGATAGGATTATTAGCAAAATTTTAATTTTAACTTTAAGGAGATTCCTATGAAAAAATTTACTATAATTAAAGGAATAATTTTTATAATATTTTTTAATCTTTTAAATTTGTTTTTATACTCAGCAAAAATCACCTCAGTTGAGGTAATAGATGATTTTGAAAGAAGCTCTCATGAACAATTATATTGGTGGGGAAGTGGACCTTTAGCAGAAGTTGACGTTAAAAGTGACAAAGGTTTGTTCGGTAATTTTTCAATGAGAATAGATTATAGAATAAATTCTTTTGATTATGAAAATAATTGGATTGTAATAAGTCGAGTAATAGGTATTAAAGATTTTTCCGTAGGTGATGCACTTTCTTTGTGGGTTAAAGGTTCAGCTGCAGGAGGTGAATTTTGTGTTATTTTGGAGGATGCTAATAAACGGAAATTAGAGTATAGAAATGAAGTTGTGTTAGATGGTAATAGATGGATGCGAATAATAATTCCTTTTTCTTTCTTATCTAAAAAGACAGAAGATTCATCTCCTAGTAAAATTATAGAAAAACAAGATATTGATTTAAAAAAAATCGTAAGTATAACATTTCAGATTTCTTTGAATAATAATATGGCACCGAAAAATGTTCCTATAATTGGAACTTGTTGGATAGATGAAGTTGAACTTGTATCAGGTAGTTTTTTTATGAAGAAGTCTGTGTGGTCTAAAATCCCAGATGGTTATATGTTTACTGAGTATTATCAAGACGAGGAACTTAAACAAACTGAGTTGGGAAGAGGAGAAGGTTTTTATACTTCTTTAAATTTTTCTCCAGTAATTTATTCAGAAAAATTTACAGTGTTTTCTGAAATTTCGTTACCAAGCAAATATGTAATTGCTGGGTATAAACCACCAAGGTCCATTGATTTTATGCGTGGAGATGATTTTAGAATTGTGAATAAACCAGAATACGCTATTGTAATTAAAAGTCTTTATCTAAATATAAAAGAACCATTATCGTTTATAAATAGTATTCGCTTGGGAACTTTATGGCTTAGATGGTCTCCATTTTCATTATTTGGTCAAAGTAGATTAATTGGAGGACATATCTTTGGTACGTTGGGAACAGCCGGTAATTGGGAAGCGTTTCTAGGATCTGACTATTGGAAAGGGAAATATATTTTTGGTGTAAGAATGAATCCTATTTTAGAAGAAAATTTACTAATTTATCCTTCAGTTTTGATTGGGCAACAATTAGCAAAGGATAATGTTACTGATGAATATCGTCCTGTTAGTGGGTTTGGAGTTTTTGGTATAAATTGGTATTATGTAATAAAAGATTTTAAAGGATTATCCAGAATTTCTCTCCTTGGTGAGTATTCTTACGAATCTTCCAACAGAGTTGCTTTTTGGAAAAAAGATATGAGTAAAGACCCTCAAGTAAGGACGATACTTTATGTTGAATCTTTTCCAAATCCTGTAATAACTTCTGGAAGTGCTATGTTGATTAAGTGTCTCTTAGAAACATATAAAGATTTTTATATAGGAGCAGAGATAAGGAACATTTCCCCTGATTTTGGTTCTGAACAATACGCAGAAGTTTGTATTCCGTGGTATGTTGAAGAAAAGTCAAATGTGTTACATGTAGAGAAAAGAAATGAGAACACTATTTTACAAAATAAGTTTTCACATATTATTAGAAGAGGATATAATGATCAACAAGGATTTTCATTAGAAGTTGGTTTAAGAAAATATCAACTAAATCTTTCTGCTAACTATACTTCAATAGTTAGGGTTTCTAACCCTGAGATAAAAGAAACAATGATTGAAGTAGGAGGAGAAACAACAAAATTAGTTAATTTTATTAATTTATTGGCATATTACGGTATTCAACAATATAAAGATGAAACCTCAGAAATGAAACAGACTTATATAGATTTAGGAGCAAAAGTCCCTATAAAGAGTAATTTAGAATTGCTTTTAGGATATAGGATTGATGATGCTGGAGATATAAAGCTGTATCACGAATATTTTTATTCAAAAAAAATAATTTATGCAGAAATTTTGACAAGACTTCTTCCCAATCTTTTAGTTAGGTTAAGGTATAAACAAACATCTCCAAGTGTATTTGAAATGGGAGGTTATGGCGGTTCTAGTGGAATTATTGCTGATACACGCGATGGCGATTTTAAAGAGTATTCAGACCATATGCCTGATTCTTATTTACAGCTAATTTTTAGGTTAAATTTTTAATACAAATAGCTTGTAAGGAGAAATAATAATAAGTAAAAATTTTAAATAATGTCGTTGGTTAAATATTTTATAAGTAAAAATATTATCAAAACCGACCTTTCATTTTTTTCTCTTCTGTTTTTATTTTTTTGTTCCAGAGAATTAAGATTTCTTATATTTTTCGGTGATTTATAAAATAGCAAATATGATGTATAGTTTTTAGTTTTTCTTCGGTAAGTAAATAGATAAAAAGAAAATTGTAAGATTGTTGGAGAAAAGTTTTAGGTAATTAAAGAATGATATGAAATATATGATTAAGATGTATAATATGAAATACGGAGTGGGAGATTTAAAGAGGTATATTTTTTTATTTTTATTATTTATGATATTTTCCGTTGTTAAGGTTTATTCTGATTGGGAGGAACCTGTTGTGATTGATAGTGAAGGTAATGTTGGGATGTGGAGTAGTATAGTGGTTGATAGCGACAATAGGCCGAGGATAGCTTACCAAGCTGAAAGGGTTAATATTAGTTATGAAGTTAGATATGTAAGTTATACGAGCAGTGGATGGGGAATACCCGTTGTAGTTGATTCTGGGCCTTATGTTACTGATGCCACTAGGACTGGTGAATATACCGTGATGTGGTTAGGTAGTAATGATGTTGTATACATAGCGTATTATAAACGTGAGAGCGTATTAAATTGGAATATGGGTTTGATTTGTGCTTCATCTACTGTGAATGGTTTTAGTAAGAGTGTAGTTTTATGGGGTAGTAGTAGTTGGTATTATCCTAAGTACATGAGTGGTAAGGTAAGTAGTGAAGGGGGACCAAGAATTATATTTGTTAGTCCACATTTGACTAATGGTTGGCATGAATTGTTTTATGCTGTATTTAGTGGTGATAGTTGGAGTATTGATAGAGTTGTGGATGCTGGTGGTGCTAACAAGTGTAATGGTGATTGTTCGTTAGTAATAGATTCTGACAATAATGCGAGGATAGTATTTTATGTATTTGAGGATTACCCAAACACTGGTAATGGTAAAAGTTTAAGGTATATTTTATATCCTGGTGGTAGTGAGCAAATAGTGGAGAATGATACTAGTAACGTACTTGATTTTGGAAGGTGGAATTCAGTAGCTATATATGGTAATGTTTTGCATGTAGCTTATTATGAAGATACGAACAAAGATTTGAAGTATGGTAGGTATGATGGGAATTGGAGTACGATGACGGTGGATAGTGTTGGCGATGTTGGTGAATATTGTAGCATAGCAGTTGATGGAGATGGCAATCCTCATATAGTATATTATGATGCCACAGCTACTGATTTGAAATATGCGAAATATAGTGAAGGTCAATGGTCTACATATACTATAGTTAGTTCTGCTAACGATGTAGGTAAGTATTGTAGTATAGCTATAGATAGTTTGAATAATCTACATATATCTTATTATGATGCTACTAATGGTGATTTGATGTACATAAAGTATATTAGTGTAGACATTACGCCACCTGGAGCGATAACGACGCTTAGTGCGTTAACAGGAGAAACTGAGGGGCGGATACGACTTTCTTGGTTGACACCTGGTGATGACGGGTATAGTGGTACACTTTCATCAGGTTCGCAGTATAAGATACAATACTCGACTTGGGCAGGGGTTACATGGTCGACAGCATCTGCGCAGATAACGATATCGACGAGTGGTGTTTCAGTAGGAACACTTGTAGGGTATGTTATAGGTGATTTGACAGGAGGAGTGACTTATTATATTAAGATATGGACGGCAGATGAAGTTTCTAACTGGTCAGAGATGTCGAATACGGCTACTGCATGGGCTCAGGTTGATGTGACAGCACCTGGGGCGATAACAACACTTAGTGCTGTGTCTGGAGATGTTGAAGGTGAGATACGACTTTCTTGGTTGACGCCTGGTGATGATGGGTATGTTGGTACATTGTCTGTAGGTTCGCAGTTTAAGATACAGTACTCTACAGCTTCTGATGGTACGG
>Ga0197143_1002253_pt1 | contig 14546 bp, 15 predicted proteins | sample GBS70_MetaG_FD_148603 | JGI IMG/M metagenome (GOLD analysis project Ga0197143, IMG submission 148603) | Sediment microbial communities from Great Boiling Springs, Gerlach, Nevada, United States - GBS 70_MetaG | ecosystem: Environmental > Aquatic > Thermal springs > Hot (42-90C) > Sediment...
CGGATCTCTGCTCCTCCGCTTCCGGGTGCTGGGCCTTGAGGAGATCGGCCGCTGGATCCTGGGCTTCGGCTCCCGCGCCGAGGCCCTGGAACCGCCCGAGCTCCGTTCGTGGGTGGCGGCCGAGGCCGCCGCCGCCGCATCGGCCCACGGAGGGTAGGCCTGGGGAGGGCTTGTTTTTATCTCCTGGAGGGGGAAGTTAGCCTTCATGAGGGAGTTAGCGGGGGTGAGACGGCCATATGTAGAGTGCGGAAGCGACATGGGAATCGGAGCCTGGCAAGCGGCGAAGATGACCGTGTTTGGTGGAGAGAGTCGGGTGGGAACTACCGCCTGTAAAGCATAACTGGGGGTTGGTTATAGGTGTATCGGGTACAGTGAGAGTGTAGATAGGAGGCCCCAAGGTGATAGCCGATCTAGATGCGGTTGGAAGGATGTCGTAAGGGCATTCCGGTACCCCCGGGCCATAGCCAGCCAAGGGAAGCGGCATGTCGTCTTCCCACCCGACTGGAGAATGGTCTCCCGGCTATCGGGGATCCCTGGTCGGACTTTTTTCTTTGGCCGCTCGACTGCCGACAAGGGGGCCGAAATTTTGGCGGAAGAAGGAATTGCAAAGGCATTTGTAGAAGAAAATAGCGGATCTGCATTTAAGGTGGAAGTCGCCGATAAGCGTTTTCGAGCATGACATTTATTGTCGCGGCAGGGCGTTAGACTGACACTCGGTGGATCTGTGGCGGATCTGGATTATTCGCGTTGCCTTGCCTTATAATGGTTATCCAGGCGGGGACTGGTCACTAGGTTACGGGCAAGGGGGAGGGATATATGGGTTTTGGCTACGAGGAACTAAGGGTGGCCGTGGAGGAGGCGGCGGCTTTCCGGTGTTGACTCGGTTCTTTCATCCCCTTTCGTTAGGGCTATGCCTTCCTGGAGAGAGACGACAACCGCTCTCCGTACAGGCAGTGGGCTCCTCGTTCAACCCTCACCTGCTGACCTTTACGCTGGAGTGCGAGAGCGGGCCCCTGTCCGCCCTCGACCTGCCCGCTGCGGCTGTCGTGGCGGAACGCTGGCGGGAAGCGCTGGTGAGTTGCAGCAACGACCTGCCGGCACCGGCCCGCGAGGTGGTGAGCGGCCACGCCGCGAACGGAGAGGCGCTTCAGGTCCCGCATCTGGCCTTCCTGCCCCTGGCCTTCGTTGGACACCCGCACGCCACCGGGCACCTCCTCGGGCTGGCGCTGGCGCTGCCGCGATGGGTGGACCGCGACACCCGCCGCGCCGTACTCCGGGCCGTAGGGCGGGTGGAGGTGTTGCGGCTGGGCCGCTTGGGCGTCTGGCGGCTGCGGCGCGACGCCTGGGCGCAGCCCCCGTGGAACCTCCGGCCGGAGGCATGGACAGCGCACCCGGAAGGAGCCACCCATTGGGCCACCGTCACCCCGGTGTCCTTCGACCGGCACCCGAAGGCCAAGGACCGGGCGCAGTATCAACGGGAGCTGTCGGAGATCATCGCGACGGGCTGCGCGGCCATCGGTCTCCCCCGGCCCCGCGAGGTGGTGGTGACGCACGTCTCAGCGCACCTCGGGGTGCCGCCGGCGCACGTTTTCCCCCGCCTGAAACGGAAGGACGGCAGCGAGCGGCGCCACGCCCACGCCATCCTGGTCTTCGACGAGCCGGTAGTCGGCCCGGTGCTCATCGGAGCCGGGCGGTACCGCGGGTATGGGGTGTGCCGGCCGATGAATGCGGGAGCTACGGTGTAAGCGCGGTGGAGTGAGGGATGAGGAATCAGGACCCAAAAATCTTGTTGTCCTCGGCGCTGGGTCTAGCACCAGGCCAGACTCCCTTCCCTTGGCAGGAGCGCCTCCTTGAGCGTATGCTCGGGGGCGATATCCCAGAACTCATCGACATCCCGACAGGGTTAGGGAAGACATCCGTCATGGCCATATGGCTTGTCGCTCGCACCTACGGCGCCAAGCTGCCACGACGCCTGGTCTATGTTGTAGATCGGCGCGCCGTGGTGGACCAGGCCACGAATGAGGCGCTGAAACTTCGCCAGTTTGTCGATAGCGATGTGAACATCAAGAATGCTCTAGGTCTACGCAGTGATCAACGGCTTCCGATTTCGACCCTGCGCGGCCAGTACGTCGACAACCGCGAGTGGGTCGATGACCCCGCCGGACCCGCGATCATCGTGGGCACGGTTGACATGATTGGCTCCCGGCTGCTGTTTGAAGGTTATGGCGTATCCCGAAAGATGCGGCCGTACCACGCCGGTCTACTTGGGGTGGATGCCCTGGTTGTTCTCGATGAGGCGCATCTGGTGCCGCCATTCGAGCATCTTCTGCGAGCCATCGCTACCGATAAAGCCTTTCACCCTAAAATGAATCTCGGAACACCAGGTATCCCACCGTTCAAGTTGCTCTCGCTTTCAGCCACGGGGCGCACGCAGAATGCGAATGTATTCGGATTAACCGATGAGGATTACAAGCACCCGATCCTCGATAGGCGGATGAACGCAAAGAAGTCGCTCAGGATCGAACCGCTGGGCGAGGAGACCAAGCTGGAAGATGCACTGGCTAACCAGGCTTGGGCGCTTACGGACAGCGGTAAAAAGCCGGTTCGCGTCATCGTGTTCTCCGACAGCCGTGAGGTGGCTCGAAAGGCCAAGGAAGCCGTCGAGAAGCTCGCGAAGCGTGACGGGGTGGCAGACAAGATCGAGACGGAACTCTTCGTCGGTGGCCGTCGAGTGTTTGAGCGCGCGCAAGCGAAAGAGCGGCTGAAGGAATTGGGGTTCATTGCCGGCTCCAAGGAGGAGCGCACTTCCCCCGTGTTTCTCTTCGCGACGTCGGCGGGCGAGGTCGGCGTCGATCTCGATGCGGACCACATGGTCTGCGACCTCGTCGCCTGGGAGCGGATGGTACAGCGACTCGGGAGAGTGAACCGGCGCGGCGATGGGAATTCGATGGTCGTGGTCCTTGTGGAGCCAAAGCCTACACCGAATAAGAAGGAGCAGGAAGCCCTCGAGAAAGCGCAACGCGGCGAAAAGTTGGATAAGAGAGAGCGCGACCGCGTCAAGAGGTACCAGAAGAAGCTCCGCGAATGGGAGAGCCGGCAGAAGTCCCTCCAGCACCTCCGTAAGAACGACGACGGAAGCTTCGATGCGAGCCCAGCCGCCTTGCTGGATCTCAAAAAGCTCGCTTCGACCCACCCGGAAGTGCAGAAGATTCTTGAGGATGCCACTTCACCTGAGCCGCTTCGCCCTGTGCTGACACTCCCCCTCGTCGAGGCCTGGGCCATGACGTCGCTAAAGAACCATACGGGAAGGCCTGCCATTCAGCCATGGCTACGCGGTTGGAATGAGGACGATCTTCCGCAGACCAGGGTTGTTTGGCGGACACATCTTCCGGTTCGTAAGGGGGGCAGGATACCCCGCAAGGTGGAGATCGAGGCCTTTTTCGAGGCCGCTCCCCCACACCTGAGCGAGTTGCTTGAGACAGAGACATCCCGCGTCGTGAAGTGGGTCGCCTCTCGCGCCCAGAGCGTGTCCGGGCAGCAGACGACGCAGGAGGCGGACGTGGACGAGTCTCGTTTTCGAGAGGAAGACGTCGTGGCATTCGCCCTCGATCCCGATGGAGGGCTGCGAAAATCCCTCACGCTCAGGGAGATTAAGTCCCCTGACGACAGCGAGTTCCACGAATTGCTTAGGGAGGCTACGTTGGTCGTCGATGCTAGGCTCGGCGGGCTGGGGAAGGATGGACTTCTGGACGAAAAGGAATCGGAGCCTCCCAAAACTGCAGACGGTAGTGACTGGATTGGTGAGGGCGTCGTCGGCTTCCGTGTGCGAAGCATTGAGGCATCGCAAGAGGTTACGCGTGATAGTAACTGGCGGGAGCGCTTCCGTTTCGCGGCGGAGGTCAGCGAAGATGGCGAGGTGATCCGCTGGCTCGTCGTGGACAAATGGCGGGACGACGCGGCAACCGAGGAAGACCGCTCCGTAGCAAACCCTCAGCTTTTGGACGAGCACCAGTCATTGGTTGTGTGCCGGGCGCGCAGACTTGCCGAAGCTCTCGGGCTTGACCAGAAGTATGCAGAGGCCCTGGGTCTCGCGGCACTTCTGCATGACGAGGGTAAGCGCGCTGAGCACTGGCAGCGGGCGTTTAGGGCGCCAGCAAACGGCGTGTACGCGAAGACCGAGGGCCCTATCAACTATCGTTTGCTCGACGGTTACCGGCACGAGCTCGGATCGCTCCTGCGCGTGGAGAACGACCCGCGCCTAACGCAGCTTACCCAAGAGCAACGCGACTTGGTGCTGCATCTAATCGCCGCACATCACGGCTTCGCACGACCCGTGATTGGTACGAGCGGCTACGAGGACAAGCCCCCTTCCGTCCTCGAAGAGAAGGCCATCGAGATCGCGTTACGTTTCGCACGCCTTCAGGCCCGGTGGGGTCCGTGGGGGCTTGCCTGGTGGGAAGCCCTCTTGCGGGCCGCCGATCAACAGGCGTCGCGGGAGAACGACGCGGGCGTCGGACGCGGAGGAGGTGCATGAGATGACGCAAGCCTCGATCCCCGTGGATCTTTTCAACCCGGGGCAGGTATTCGCCTGCATGGGTTTCTTAGAAGCGGCGGACATCTTACTCGGGAAGGCCCAGGGCCGCTTCGAGTGGGGACCATCTGGCAACTCTTTCATACTGCGTGCGGATGGGGATGAGAACCCTGTTCGAGCGGTTCTGTCATTTCTGACGAATGCGAAGGTGAAGTGGCTCAGCCCTCGCAGGGACCTTAAAGAGAGAGACGGCGGCGACACCGAAGTCGTTCTCGGGATAGCGGCTTCCGCCGATCCGAAGGCGGCTGACCTGCCGGGGGTGCTTTGCGGCCAGTACGGAGGCGTAGAGTGCGAAGTCCCGTTTGGCTTTTGGGCGGATGGCTCGGGACGGTTTGCAGTAACCTTCAAGAAATCGACGAAGGGTAACTCATCACACATTCGGTTCAAGAACGCCTTGGACGCGATACGACAGATGGACCTCCTGCAAGCGGAGATGGATCCCTTTAATCAATGGGCGCGGACAGAATCTTTGTTCCGACTTGACCCTCGAGGGTACGTAGTCCCGATTGATGCGGGATTTTCTCCTGATAGCCTTCGGAAGGGAATAAAAGGCGGCCTTGATGTGAGAGTAGCTACCTATCCTTTGTGTGAATTGCTTGCGGTGATCGGACTTCAGCACGCCCGCCCCGAGTCTCTCGATCAAGAACACTTCGTTTATAGCGTATGGAACCGATGGTTGCCTCCAGCGCTCGCACGTGCCGCCATCGGGGGGTACCTCAGGCTTGGCCCCGTGCGGCGCTTTAGGGTTAAACACGTAGAAGTTAAAAAAGGGGGAGACAGGATAATGAGTTATGGTGAGGAGGTAAAAGAATGACGGGCGATGTCAATTGGGAACAGCTAAACGGCTGGGCCACGATGTCAGATGGCCCTGTGGCGCTGCGCCTGACGCAGAAGCTTCTGCCTGTTGCGGAGAGCGGTATCATCTTTCCGCCGACGTATGCCGACATCGGGTACAACATCGACACCCTTTCAGATGGCACGCAGGTCGTGACGATCGACAGCGTAGGCTCCCAGGCCAATCGGCTGGAGCTGATCTTCAAGTCCGATTCGAAGGACCCCCAGCATTGGCTCGTTCCGCAGATCGAGATCGTCATCCGCAAGGAAGACTGCGGTGAGTGCGAGTCATGCAAAAAGGATGCGGAACCCGGCAAAACCACAAAGGCGAAGAAGGAAGCCTGTCAACAGCCGCGAGAAATAACGCGCTCCCTGCTCGAACTGGCGCACCGCGCTGCAGATGCTGTCGTGCTATCCTCTCCCGGGCTTCTGAAGCTCATCGGGCCGGCCTTCAAGAAGCTTCAGCAGGGCGACGCAGGCCTCCTTTGCACCATCGCCCCCACCTCGCTCGTGTTCGGTGTCTGGGACTCGCGCGGCGATACCGGCGAGAAGCGCCCCCGGCTTGTTCGGTCGATCATCCGCGCCTGGGGACGTGGAGCCGCTCCACGCGGCGGCGCAGTTCAACTCCGTCTGGAAGCTGCTCGATGAAGAGAAGAAGGAAGAGCTCAGGAAGGAGGCTAAAGCCAAAAAGGCGAAGCTTTCTGAAAAGGGTCTTGCCGACGCTCCTGTGGTGTTTCGCCCCAAGATCAAGGCTTCGCAGTACGTGAACGGCACGCCCAACCCAGAGGCGAGGGTTATGGGGGGCGTTCTCGTAAGGGGCCGTATCGAGCGCGAGGTGATAGTAAACCTTATCGCCCTGCGCGGCCTGCGGGGCGCGAATGACGAGGAGACGGACGCCATCCGGAGATACCTGCTCGGTCTCTCGCTCATGGCGGCTACAGCAGACATCGAACTCTTCCTTCGTGAGGGCTGCCTGCTCCGCTACGCCGAGAACGGCGACCAGTGGTTCCAGGTGCCCCGACGGGGCGAGCTGACGCCGGTGACCTTGAGCCCAGAAGTAGTCCAGGAGTACACGAAGAAGGCGGCCGACCACTTCCGGTCGAAGTGGCCCGAAGTGTTCGGAGACAAGTGGCCTGATCTCAAGTATGAGTTTGACTTGGCGGCGGCCAAAAAGCTGCTTGCGAAGAAGACAGCAGAAGAGGAAGAGGCGGGTGAGGAGTAGCGAACGATGAGCGCACTGGTAATCTACGTTCGCTTACACGACGGGCGCTACCATGGCATGGGGGACTGGCCGCCTGCGCCTGCGCGTCTTTTCCAGGCGCTTATTGCTGGATCCGGTCTCGCAGGTCCGATCACGAATACCGAACGAGAGGTGCTCAGGTGGCTTGAAAGACAGGGCCCCCCGATCATCGGTGCACCGCGTGGCCGGAGGGCGGATCGAGGAGTCCTGTTCTACATGCCCAACAACAACAGCGACAGGATCGGGGGCGACCCGCTACGGATGGGGAAGATCCGAACTGCCACCAAGGTCTTCCATCCGTACTTCTTCGACCCGTCCATCCCGTTCTTATATGCGTGGTCGGTGGCACCCGCAGACGTGGAAAAATGTGCCGTTGTCTGTTCGCTGGCCGAGCGGCTCTACCAGTTCGGACGGGGGATTGATATGGCCTGGGCCTGGGGCGAGATGCTCGATGATGGCGATTTAGAGGATTGGTTGGCGAGGTATCCAGGCCAGGTGTTCCGGCCCGCAGCCGGCGGAAAGGGCATAACACTCTTAACCCCAGCCGCAGGATCGTTGGATAGCCTTGAGCGCCGTCATAAGGCGTTCGCGACGCGCTTCCAGTACATCTTAGAGGGCCGGAGCGTTAGGATAACCTTTCGAAAACCTCCACCGCCTCGGTTCCAGAAAGTCGTCTACAACAGTCCACCTTCGCTGTTGCTCTATGAGCTCCGCGTCCCGACCGCAGACGGCTCGTTCGCCCCGTGGCCGCTGGAACGGGCATATGTACTTGTCGTGCGCTTGCGCGATGGTGCGGTCGAGCGCCTCAAGCGTGCGATGCCCCACCACAGCATGGACATCGAGCGTGCGCTCGTGGGCCGCAAGCCTGATGGTAGCAACGACTGCCCACCTGAGAATCGGGTGCGCATCTTCCCTTTGCCATCAATTGGGCACGTACACGCCGATCGCCAGATTAGACGCGTTCTCGTGGAAGTGCCGGCGATATGCCCCCTGAGGCGAGATGACATCCGGTGGGCCTTTTCCGGTCTCAACCTTTTAGATCAGGAGACGGGCGAGATTCTAGCAACCTTGATTCCGGCAGACGAAGAAGCCATGTTAAGGCATTATGGTATTGGTGAGCGGGCGAGCCAGGTGTGGCGGACGGTCATACCTGCCGCCCTTCCGGAAAGTGTACGTCGCCGCCGCATCGATCCTGCACGCACGCGGGAGGAGGCTAAGGACGGTACCGAACGCAGAAAGGAACTTGAACGTGCAGCCAACGCCGTATGCCAGGCATTGAGGCACGCTGGAGTACGGGCCAAACCCGTCGCGATCCGCGTGCAACGGGAACCCTTCGAGGCCAATGGCGCACGGGTCGAGGCGTTTGCATCGGGTTCCCGCTTTTCTTCTCACCGTCTTTGGCACGTCGAAATCAAGTTCGAAGAAGCTGTGGAAGGACCTCTGGCCATTGGCGATGGCCGCTTCTGTGGTCTAGGACTGATGGCGCCGGTTCCGGTTTAGAACGGTGCGCATGTGTAGGGGTTGATCGCTTATTCAATGACGCATCTGCACGTTTAAGAACTTTCTTGAATTCACTAATTGGTTCCGCACTCTCTGGAGCCATGAACCCTTCTCGTGGCAGGCTATGCTGGCGGAAAAGGTGGCCGATAGGGACCTGGCCGCAGGCCCTCGACCTGCCCACGGCGGCGGGCAAGACGGCGTGCCTGGACATTGCCGTCTACGCCCTAGCGGCCCAGGCGGATAGGCCGCTGGCCCGGAGCACCGAGCCCCGGCGGATCTGGTTCGTGGTGGGCTGGCGTATCGTCATGGACGAGGCCTTCGAGCGCGCCCGGGCCTTGGCTAAGAAGCTGGCCGCGGCCGAGTCGGGTCCCTTGAGGAGATCGCCGACCGGCTCCGGCGCCTGTCCGGCACCGACCGGCCGCTGGCCGTGGCCCGGCTACGGGGCGGGATCCTCAGGGACGACGGCTGGGCGCGCATCCCCTCCCAGCCGACGATCATCACCTCCACCGTGGACCAGCTCGGATCCCGGTTGCTGTTCCGCGGGTACGGACACAGCCTGCTGGCGGCGCCCATCTTCGCCGGCCTGGCGGCCAACGACAGCCTGATCATCCTGGATGAGGCCCGCTGCGCGGTTCATCCTGAACTCCACCGCCGGTTGCGCACCGCCAAGAGGGCGGAGTTGGTCGTTGTCAAAGCCGACGAGCACCGGCAAGCGGGCGGCGATCCCCTGGTCTCGAGGGCGGCGCGCCGGACGGAGGACTTTGTGCGGGCTGGCAGACGGCGCGTGGGCGTAATGGTGAACCGGGTGGCGCACGGCTGCGGAGATTGCCGAGAAGCTACAGGCAACGCTGGGCTGGCCCTTTTCCCGACGGCACCGGCTGGGCGTTCCCTTGGCGCTACGGGGTGGAACGTCAGCGGGAAGCCGTTTGCCTTCACCTGGCCCCTGTGGGAGTTCGCCGCAGACCTGGACACGGTGCGGACCATGCTCCAGCTACGGGAGTTGGTGCAAGACCGCCCGGACATGGAGGCGTTGCGAGCCCGGGGCATTGTCGCTGTCTTTCGCACCTGGCGCCTGGAGGTCGGCGAGGGGTTCCAGCGGAAACTCAACTTCGCCCCGGCCCGCCAGATCTGAAGGGGGTAATAACAGCCTGTATACGACGGGTATGTGCCGTGCGGGATAACGGAGCCTCAGCCGTACCGGGCACTCGGAAGGGAAGGAGGTTTTGGTGACAACCGGGACGTTTGGCGGAGAAGCGCTACCGCTGGTTCCGACGCGGATGCTGAACGAGTTCGCCTACTGCCTGCGGCTGGCGTACCTGGAGTGGGTGCGGCGTAGACTTTGGCCGGCAGCTAGTGCGTTCGGCTGGCGGGAACTCTTTTGGGCCGCCATAAGCATCTTCCAGATTGCCGCCGAGGCTTGTTCGCCTTATTGAGCCGTTTGGCGGCGTCCGTCCACAAGAACCGGATTAAATCGGATTGTCCCTTTTCCCGATAAACCTTCCGGACTAAAAAGGCGAGCGAGGGCTATGGCCATTGATGCGCTGAGAGAGAAGGTTTCCTCTCCTGACCACCCGTTGATCCCTGCCCGGATGCTGAACGAGTTCGCCTACTGCCCGCGGCTGGCCTACCTGGAGTGGGTGCAAGGCGAGTTCGAGGACAGCGTGGACACGGTGGAGGGCCGGTTCCGGCACCGGCGGGTGGATCGCCCGGTAGGTTCGGTTCCCGAAGCCACAGAAGTCGGTGAGGGTGAGGAGATGCAACCGATTCATGCCCGGTCGGTCCTGGTCTCAAGTAGCCGGTTGGGAGCTATAGCACGGGTGGATCTCTTGGAAGGGGAAGGCCAGAAAGTCACACCTGTGGACTATAAGCGCGGGAAGGCACCGGACATTGCAGAAGGTGCCTGGGAACCGGAACGGGTCCAGCTCTGTCTGCAGGCCTTGATCCTTAGGGACAACGGTTACGCATGTGACGAGGGCGTTATCTACTATGCAGAATCCAAGACCAGGGTGCGGGTGGTATTTGAGGATCAATTGGTGAGGCGAACCCTGGCCCTCCTCGAGGAGTTCCTCCGGGTAGCTGCTGCCGGACATATACCGCCACCTTTGGTGGACAGCAAAAAGTGCCCGCGGTGTTCTCTAGTGGGAATATGCTTACCGGATGAAGTGAATTATCTGTCCCGAACTGAGACTGAACAGGCCTTGGGACGCATGGAAGTACGCCGTCTTTACGCAGCCAGAGATGACGCTTTACCGCTTTATGTTCAAACGCAAGGCGCAGTGGTGGCCAAGGATGGTGAGGTGCTACAGGTCAGATATGGGCGTGAAGTCCTTGCGGAGATGCGATTTTTGGATGTTTCGCAGGTGTGCCTTTTCGGTAACATCCAGATTACGGCGCAAGTTCTGAGGGAGCTATGCGAGCGGGAAATTCCTGTTTGTCACTTCTCGTATGGCGGTCGCTTTTTCGGGATCACTCAGGGCATGGCCCATAAAAACATAGAGTTGCGTCGTGCTCAGTTTCGGCTGGCGGAAAATGATGAGCAGGCTACCCTGGTGGCCCGGGCCTTTATTCGGGCCAAGCTTTTGAATTGCCGGACGATGCTGCGCCGTAATCACCGCGATGCTCCTCTATCAGTTCTGCGCTCACTGGCTGCTCTGGCGGGTCGAGCAGGCCGAGCACTATCGCGAGACATCCTCTTGGGCTTGGAAGGCACCGGTGCTCGGGCTTATTTTGCCCATTTTTCAGGTATGCTTAAGCCGCGTGGGGGTGGCACCTGGCCTTTTGATTTTCGCGAACGCAACCGCAGGCCACCTAGGGATACGGTCAACGCCCTTTTGTCTTTAGCTTACGCTTTACTCACCAAAGACGCAACAGTTGTCCTTTTAGCTGTTGGATTTGACCCTTATTTGGGATTCTATCATTCTCCCAGATACGGTCGTCCATCTCTGGCACTTGACCTCATAGAAGAGTTTCGTCCGCTAATAGCTGATTCGGTGGTGATAACTGCTATAAATAATGGCGAAATAGGAGAAGAAGACTTTATCCGTCGGGCTGGCGCCGCTGCCCTAACAGATGCTGGGAGACGCAGGTTCATAGAGGCATATGAGCGTCGTATGGATATGCTGGTTACTCATCCGGTGTTTGGTTATCGCATAAACTACCGCCGGTTGCTTGAAGTCCAGGCGCGATTGCTTGCACGATATGTGATGGGAGAAATTCCTTATTATCCTGCTTTTCGGACGAGGTGAGGGAGCTGTTTAAAGCGCTTTGGCGGTGATATAATGCGTAACAGATATTTGGTGGCCTACGACATCTCAGATCCAAAGCGGTTGCGATTGGTATTTAAAACCATGCGGGGCTTCGGTGATCATCTCCAATATTCGGTTTTCCGATGTGACCTCTCTCCCCAGGAGCAGATACTGCTAATCGAAGCGCTTACGCCTCTTATTCATCATGGCGAGGATCAGGTGCTGATCGTGGACCTTGGACCTGCCGAGGGACGGGCCCAAAACTGTTACCTGGTTATCGGCAGGCCGAGCCCGCCGCCTCTTCGAAGGACTGTGGTGGTATAATAAAGAATGGCTATAATGAAAAAGATCGTCTTCGAAGTGCTTGCTTTTGAATAAAATGTAAGTAGTTACGTTCTTTGACAGCTAAATACATTCCGAAAAGGTTGTCTCAATCGAGAGGTATTGTCGTGTTTAAGATACCTATGCCGCTCGCACCCCGGGAAAACATACGGGAAGCCGCTATTCTCTAAGGGGGTTGCCCAAGGGTTATCCAAAACATGAGTAGTAGTTGTATCTTGATCGGTTATATAAGGTAGATCTCAGTTGATACCTCTCGAAGATAGAGCTAAAATCTATTGGAGAACAACGGGATCGATGATCCCTATTTCCACGGCTAAAAAGCCGTGGCCCCATTGAAGCCACCCTGCGGAAAGTAAGTCCAGATGCTACTGTCCTGATTTCCACGGCTAAAAAGCCGTGGCCCCATTGAAGCCGCAACGCATCAGCTAGCATTGCGCACCTCCTCCCATTTCCACGGCTAAAAAGCCGTGGCCCCATTGAAGCCCGATCAGCCTCTCACAGGGAGCATCATTATTGTCAAATTTCCACGGCTAAAAAGCCGTGGCCCCATTGAAGCGTTCCGGAAGACCCCATTCCTCCTGGCGATGAAACATTTCCACGGCTAAAAAGCCGTGGCCCCATTGAAGCTAAGGAGGATGAGCCTTGCGCCGGCTGCATCGAAAGATTTCCACGGCTAAAAAGCCGTGGCCCCATTGAAGCTGTATTTCCCGGTGCGGGCGGCGGGAAATCCCCCCGGGATTTCCACGGCTAAAAAGCCGTGGCCCCATTGAAGCTTGAGCGGTCCCCCCAAGGCGGGCAAATCCCGCCTGCATTTCCACGGCTAAAAAGCCGTGGCCCCATTGAAGCTTTGATTGTGAATCGCGATACGATCCTTCTGCGCCGGATTTCCACGGCTAAAAAGCCGTGGCCCCATTGAAGCTCCTTTTCCGCTGCCAGGCCCCCAAAAGCACCGCGATATTTCCACGGCTAAAAAGCCGTGGCCCCATTGAAGCAGTCGTTTAGGCCGTAGACTGCGCAGGTTTTTGGGTGAATTTCCACGGCTAAAAAGCCGTGGCCCCATTGAAGCCTGTTCGGAATGCGCCCGCTTCCGGACCCGGGAGAAGATTTCCACGGCTAAAAAGCCGTGGCCCCATTGAAGCCGGACCTGCGCACGGTAAGGGTGTCTCTGGCTCTGGAATTTCCACGGCTAAAAAGCCGTGGCCCCATTGAAGCAATGGCGCGCCACACCATTCGCACTCCGTTTCCACGATTTCCACGGCTAAAAAGCCGTGGCCCCATTGAAGCACCTCTACCTTTGAGTTTGATCTCCTCCCCCATCACGTAATTTCCACGGCTAAAAAGCCGTGGCCCCATTGAAGCGTCTCCTACCTAGTCCAGACAAAAGGCGAAGAGGCGGCAATTTCCACGGCTAAAAAGCCGTGGCCCCATTGAAGCTGTATTTCCCGGTGCGGGCGGCGGGAAATCCCCCCGGGATTTCCACGGCTAAAAAGCCGTGGCCCCATTGAAGCCAATCCCCTTTTCATCGGGTCAAAGGATGCAATAGCCATTTCCACGGCTAAAAAGCCGTGGCCCCATTGAAGCACGTCCGGCAACTCGCCAAGCTGATACCACTGGGAGTGGGACGGGTTGAAACGGCGGGAGTGAATCGGATCAGCCCCAGGCGGGATCAGTTGACCATATCATGCTTGATATCCTACGCTGAAGCAAGTAAGACAGCGATAAGGGGGAGATAGACCGTGGCGATGATAAGGCTTTCGAAAAAGAAGAGATGGTCATTTCGGTGGGGCTGGGTTAGCCTGAATCCCTCGGGTTCACCGGTCTTTAAGACCTTATTCTGCTCTCTGCCTGCTTGTATGCTAACCACGTTAACGTTTAAGGGAGTCCACCCGCTGAGTGAGGAGCTTCTGGATGCACCATGGAGCAAGTAGAGTTCCCTTTGAAGTCTCTTGTACTTGACCTGGCGAGGAAGGTCTACCAGGAGCTGGGAGGCTTTGGTTATATAGAGGAGAAGGTCTTTGAACGGGCGCTGGCTCAGGAGTTCCGGCGGCATGGACTGACCTACCTTGAGCAGGTGCCGGTGGACATCCTTTACGAAGGATATGTGGTCTACCGCGGGGTGGTAGATTTTATCGTCTTTGACCCTCAGGAGCAGGAAGGACTCCTACTTGAACTCAAGGCTCAAACCAAGTTAGACGGTGCCTGGGTACATCAGATAGTGAAGTACTACGAGGCGCTTACGGGAGAGGGGAGCACCTTTCCTCGGTTTGTGGTAGAGCGGATTCGGGGCGGACTCATCATCAATTGGACGGTGGACAGCGCTCAGAAGGGTATATTGCTGGAGGAATTGGGGGAGAGGATTTTCGAGGAGAGGGATCTCGCGGAGGTGGAGCGTCTGCGGGAGAGAATCGGGGCTATAGAAGTGTATAATCTAAAACTGGAAAAAGCCCCAGAAGAAATCTAAAACGAGAAAATTGACGCATGGCGCGGCGAGCGGGGGCAATACTACCGAAAAACCCTGGTTTCGGCTGCCCCACGCTAATTCGCAACGTAACCCCAGACCAGGGGCAGTACCACCAAAAGCCCCGGCTTCAGCTGGAGGATAAGGCGTCGGCGGGGAAGCTCTGCCCGGGGAGGCGGCTCACGCCATTTCCACTTTGCACCTACCGGCGGCTAAAGATCCCGGCGGGAGAAGCTCCGGGCGGCCAGGGCCAGGCAGAGGGCGCAGTAGACAAAAGCATAGACGAGCATAGCCGGGCTGGGGGCGGAGATAGGCCCCAGGGGCCCGAGGAAGGCC
>Ga0197143_1002255_pt1 | contig 14544 bp, 16 predicted proteins | sample GBS70_MetaG_FD_148603 | JGI IMG/M metagenome (GOLD analysis project Ga0197143, IMG submission 148603) | Sediment microbial communities from Great Boiling Springs, Gerlach, Nevada, United States - GBS 70_MetaG | ecosystem: Environmental > Aquatic > Thermal springs > Hot (42-90C) > Sediment...
CCAGTATCCATGTATATGAACTTATCATTAAACCTATAGATCCTACTCTCTAAAGGTAGTGCCCTAAGTATAGAGCCTACCGTTAAAGGTGCAAGATGCCTTGCAAGTTCACACTCACACTCTCCTTTATCTTTAACTACAATCACTACTCTTACCCTAGATACACTCATATATGCAGATTGTATATAGTAACGTTTATTTGTATTATTAAATATTGTGCATATAATTGACAGAAGAGGATAAGATTACCAAGTCAAAGGGTAAACAGAAGAAGGATAAAGGGAAGAGCAAGGATAGTAGTGGTGAGAGTATGGGGTTAAAAGATGTTAATGGGATGGCTATGGAAGAGAAGCAGAAAATTAGCAGAGATGAAGGAGATGTTGAGTTTATAGGCTCTAGCAACACTACACAAGTTAGTGAAGAAGAGAAGGTTAATGTTAGTAGTAGCAGTAGTGGTGCTACACAGAGTGTATTATCTACACATAGTGTTGATCAGAGTGCAGATGAGTTTAGAATAACATTGGTAGAGGTTAAATCAGAGCCTGGAGAGGTTCTTATAGGACCTAAGAGGATAACAAGATTTGAGAGGGCTAGGATAGTTGGTGCAAGGGCATTACAATTGTCTTTGGGGGCCTCCCCATTAATAACAGTACCTAAGGATAGCACTGATCCAATATCCATAGCAGAGTATGAACTAAAGCAAAAAGCCTTGCCTATATCAATACGCAGAATACTCCCAGATGGACATTACCAAGACATACCTATAATATGGTTACTCGTTAACTAACCATTTTTTGTATTTAAGTAATATATTACATCTAATTATATTTTATTTCAACTTATTTATTTATTATCTATCATACCTCTCTTAACCTACTCTCATCAAACGAACCTGAGTTATACCACTTGTATCTGAAGAAGTCTAAACACCATTCATGGAATAAACTATCACTACTAAAGAGCATATGGTTAAGATCGGTCTCACCACTCTGATCTGGGAAGAGTACCGCTGCTTGTTTATCTGTTACTATAACCATAACATCAACCTTATCACACATCCTTCTCTCAACGATACCTTTTCTTATGTACTCATGCCAGTTAACCCTCTTAAGTATCTCACTCCTACCCTTTGGTACTATGGTATTATACCCAAATATATAGGTGAACTTTATCCCTTCTCTTACCTTTGCTACAAGAGGTTCTATAAGATCTAAAGGTACCTGAGCCATCAATTCCATTATATACTCTTCTGCATTTGCATACATGCTCTTCCATCTCTCAAGTACTGCCACAACACCATTAACCAACTCAGAGTTGTTTAGCGCACCTATCCTCTGAACAAACTTCATTGGTAGATCACCAAATGTATGCTCCTCAAAGTACTGCTTATACTTAGCAAGGAACTCAAAGGACGGTATCTGCGTTAATACAGTCTTCCCATAGGTTGTTAATGATAAGAGACCATCAGAGTCCCTCTTAACAAGACCAGCATCTATAAGCCTATTAACATTCCTATGTACCTCTTGTACAGTTGCATCTAACTCCTTTGCTAGTTGGGTTAACCTTAACTGCTTCTCATTTAACTTGAAGAGTATATTACGCCTTAACTCTCCAGCAAGTTCCCAGAATATATCATAAGGCTCAAACTCATCAGTCATGCTCATAACTAAGTTTAACCTATACTAACATCTAAATTTTTTGATTTTATATACTTAATTATACAATATCCTCCTTCGTATCTTTCTTTAGAAACTTTCTTGCATAAAGGTCTATTGCATTCATAACTACAACCTTTGCCTCACTTGCATTCCTCCAACCTATAACACGCACCTCTTTTCCTTCCAAGTCTTTATAAACTTGGAAGAAGTGTACTATCTCCTTAAGTATATGCCCTTCAATATCATTTATATCCTTGTAATTTGAGTATCTAGGATCATGCTTTTGCTACACATAGTAGCTTATCATCATTCATACCAGAGTCTATCATCCTTAGAAGCCCTATTGGTATAGCTTCTATTAACACTCCAGGATAGGTTGGGTTGCTGAGCAAGACTAGAGCATCCAAAGGGTCTCCATCATCAGCAAGTGTCCTAGGTACTATACCATAATCTCCTGGGTAATGTAAAGGTGAGAATAACACTCTATCAAGTTTTATTATATTCTTATCTTTATCATATTCATACTTATTCTGTGAACCTTTTGGTATCTCAACTATAACATTAACTATATCTGGTACACTATCCCCAGGCTCTATATCGTGCCATAGGTGCATATGTTATGTGTAGAAGCAATCAAATATATCTCTTATTAATATTTAAAGTTAATCTATGGGGCTTAGCAAGAATCTAAGGGATACCCTTGAGCAACTCATAGATGATACTATAGCACAGAGTTCTAACTTTGTTAATATAGCAAGATCATTTAAGCCATTGGTTAAAGATGAGGTTGATTTTGCGTTAGGGATTGCTATAGGAGAGATAATAGGAGGGTTCTACAACTACTTCATGGTAGTTAACAGAAGGGCTATGACGCAAGATGAGTTGGTTGAGATGTATTATATAATAAGAGGAAGGGCTGAGGAGATAAAGAGATCCATATTAGGTATATAGGTTTACTGATTACTTTATACTATACTTCTCTTTATACTCTTTTACTTTACTTATTATAGCATCCCAGTCCCAGAACCCAACGTTCTGGCTTGCAAGAGCAACCTTCCATTCATTCTTACGCATCTCCCATGAGTATAACCTTAGTTCTCTACCATTGCGGGTATCTACTACAACCAATGCTATCCAACGCTTACTACTCTTATATATGGTATAGCCGTCAACTACCTTCTGCTCATACCCTTCATAACTCTTAACTGGGTACTGCTCTACATTAACTTCTTTATCTTCCTTATCCATGTTTGGGTATTTAAAATACTAATTATTAACTGTTTGCTTAAAGATTTAACATATTTATAGATTTTTATAAATAAAAAATAATTGGTTGATGTTATTTTATTTACCTTAATGGTATATTTAGAATCTGCTTTCTACTTAGTGCTATTAGAGTACCTATGCTAAGTGCTAATATAAGTGCTGCAATAACACCAAACTCTGGCACTACCCTTATATCTTCAGGAGCAATAACTATCTCAACCTGTTCTGTTCCAGCAGGAACAGTGAATGTTACTATACTGTTATTACCTTGGGCAGATACTTGAGCATCAACCTCTTCTGCATCAGCAAGTACAATGAACTCAACCTCATTGAATCTGTTAGGCTCTTTAAGTATGCTAGATGGTATAGTTACACTTATCCTGCTATCTGCTGTAACATTGCTTAAGTTAAATACAATACTATTGAAGTCTTCATCTATAGTTATTGATGTTACATTACCATTACTTATTGTACCACTTAATGTTATATCCTGCTGTATACCACTTATCTTTACATTGAACTGTCTTGCTTGTGGCTGTTCTTGAGCTGTTAATGTGAAGCTAGCCTCTTGTTGTAACTCGCCATATGTTACCCTTACCTTATAGGTGCCAGACTCTTTCATAAGGGTTCCACCTAGTTTAAACTCCTTCATGAAACTACCATCTGTATTTGGTGTGACTTGGGCTAGTGCTGCCTGGGCATTCTTTGGATTTATTATCTGTATGATAACATCTAAACCAGTTATAACTCTAGGCACCTTACCACTAACCATCAATGTATCACCAGTAGAATACTCTTGTTTATCAAGTGTAACAGTTATCCCCTGCTGTGCATACACATGTACAGGTACAGCAAGTAGGGTTAGCGCTGTTAATACAGCCATTATTGTTGTATAGTTTTGATGCTTTGCCATCAAGAGCCTATACACATAATAGTATATATCCTTTTAGAAATTTTTATATCATATTTAGCATAGAGAAAGGTGTAAATTTGGGTTTCTCCTACCCATTAGGGAGGTAGGTTCTAGCTTATGACAAGGAGCAAGATAGATGGTAATAAGAGTATGAAACATGAGTATGTACCAGAGCATATTATACTAAGCAAGGAGGAGGCTGAAGAGGTACTTAAGATGTATCATGTTAAACCTACTCAGTTACCTTTCATACTAGTTAGTGATCCAGCCATAAGGCATCTTAATGCTAAACCTGGAGATATAGTTAAGATAATAAGGAGGAGTCCTACTGCAGGAATAAGTATATACTATAGATATGTTGTAGAGGGATAGAATATGAGTAGTAGTGTAGCATTAAATAAGGCTCAGGAGTTCTGGCCTATAATATACGATATACTTACAAGGGAAGGTGTTGCTAGACAACATCTTAATTCATACAATGAGTTCATTGAGAAGGGCATACAGAGTATAGTTGATGAGGTTGGTGAGGTAGAGATAGAGAACCCAGAGTATCCATACAAGATTAAGTTAGGTAGGGTTAGATTACAGCACCCAAGGGTTACAGAGATAGATGGTTCAATAACCTATGTTACTCCAATGGAGGCTAGGCTAAGGAATCTAACATATAGTGCACCTATAATGATAGAGTGTAGTATAGTTGAGGATAATAGGATAGTTGAGACAAGAGCTATACATATAGGAGATCTACCTGTAATGGTAAAGTCAAATCTATGTGTATTGAATGGTTTACCTGAGAGTAAGTTGATAGAGATGAATGAGGACCCTAGAGACCCTGGAGGTTACTTTATAATTAATGGGTCTGAGCGTGTTATAGTTGGGCTAGAGGATCTATCATATAACAAGATAATAGTTGATATAGAGGAGGTTAGTGGGGTTAAGGTATACACAGCAAAGATATACTCATCTATAGTAGGTTATAGAACAAAGCTAGAACTTATAATGAAGCAGGATGGTTCTATAGTAGTAAGGATCTCTGGTTCGCCTGTTGATATACCATTAGTTGTACTCATGCGTGCTCTAGGCTTGGAGTCTGATAAAGAGATAGCAGATGCAGTATCCTTAAAGCCAGAGATACAGAATGAGTTAGAGCCATCGTTTGAGAAGGCATCTGATGTTACAACTACAAAGGAGGCTATAGATTACATAAGCAAGAGGATAGCCCCAAACATGCTTGAAGAGTTCCAGTTGAAGCGTACAGAGAACCTCCTTGATTGGGGTCTATTACCCCATCTAGGAAGGAACCCTGATAATAGGTTAGATAAGGCACTCTTCATAGGAGAGGCTGCATGTAAGCTTATAGAGTTAAAGTTAGGGCTTATAGATCCAGATGATAAGGATCACTATGGTAATAAGATAATCAAGTTTGCTGGACAGATGCTTGCTGATCTCTTTAGAACAGCATTCAGGAACCTTATTAGGGATATGAAGTATCAGTTAGAGCGTTCTGGCCAGAAGAGAGGTATAAGTGCTGTCATGGCTGCAATAAGACCAGGTATAATAACAGATAAGTTAAACAATGCTATAGCAACAGGTAACTGGGGAAGAGGCAAGGTTGGTGTAACCCAGTTGCTTGATAGAACAAACTATCTATCAACAATAAGCCATCTAAGAAGAATACAGTCTCCATTGAGTAGGAGCCAGCCAAACTTTGAGGCTAGAGATCTGCATCCTACACACTTTGGTAGGATATGCCCAAGTGAGACACCAGAGGGTTCAAACTGTGGTCTAGTAAAGAACCTAGCATTATCTGCAATACTATCTGTAACTGTACCCAGTGCAGAGGTTATAGAGATGCTGTATGAGCATGGAGTAGTTTATCATCAAGATGCAAGTGATGAACTTAAGAGGGATGGTAGTAAGGTATTTGTAGATGGTAGGCTTGTAGGCTTTGTTAATGATGGAGAAGCATTAGTAAGTAAGTTAAGGGGTCTTAGGAGGAGCGGTAAACTGCACCCCCATGTAGGCATATACCTATACAAACCAAAGAACCCAAATGCTACAAGTAGGGTTTATATTAGTTGTAATGCTGGTAGAGTGCTTAGACCATTGATAGTTGTTAACAATGGTACCCATGGTATAACAAATGATATATTAGATAAGTTAAGGCGTAGACTGATATCCTATGAGGACCTTCTATACAAAGGTCTTATTGAGCTTATAGATGCTAATGAAGAGGAGAACTGTTACATAGCATTGCATCCATCGGATATAACAAAGGAGCATACCCATTTAGAGATATTCCCAGCAGCTATGTTTGGTGTCTCAGCATCAATGATCCCATACCCAGAGCATAACCAGTCCCCAAGGAATACATATGAATCTGCCATGGCAAAGCAGTCCTTAGGCTTCTCAACCCCAATGATGAACTTTAATACATATGTTAGGCAGCACTTACTTGTATATCCTCAGGTACCATTGGTAAGGAATAGGGTCATACCCTTACTAGGTATAGAGGATAGACCAACTGGAACAAATTGTATAGTTGCTGTTCTACCATTTGAGGGTTACAATATAGAGGATGCGATAGTTATAAACAAGGCATCTGTAGATAGGGGTTTAGCAAGATCATTCTTCTATAGAGTATATGAGGCAGAGGCTAAACAGTACCCTGGGGGTATGAAGGATAACTTTGAGATACCATCACCAGATGCAAATATTAGAGGTTACAAAGGTGATAAATTCTATAGACTGCTTGAGGCTGATGGTGTTGTTATGCAAGAGGCTGTTGTGAGTGGTGGTGATGTCTTAATTGGGAGAACCAGTCCTCCAAGGTTCATGGAGGAGTATAAAGAGTTTGAGATCAAAGGCCCATATAGAAGGGATACTAGCGTTAGCATGAGACCATCAGAGACAGGAGTAGTTGATACTGTTATTATGACACAGTCAATAGAGGGAGGTAAGCTGTATAAGGTAAGGGTTAGGGATATGCGTGTACCAGAGATAGGAGACAAGTTTGCCTCAAGGCATGGACAGAAGGGTGTAGTTGGTGTATTAGCAAACCCAGAGGATCTGCCTTACACTGAGCAAGGGATAGTACCTGATATAATAATAAATCCACATGCATTCCCATCTAGGATGACCGTTGGTCAGTTCATAGAGTCCATAAGTGGTAAGGCTGCTGCATTAGCAGGCAGGTTTATAGATGGTACTGCATTCTATGGAGAGAAGGTTGATGATGTAAGGGCATTATTAGAGCAGTATGGATTCAAGTACACAGGCAAGGAGGTTATGTACGATGGTAGAACTGGTAAGAGGTATGAGGCAGAGGTGTTCATAGGTATAGTCTATTATCAGAAGTTACATCATATGGTAGCTGATAAGATGCACGCAAGGGCAAGAGGGCAAGTACAGATGCTAACCAAGCAGCCTACAGAGGGTAGAGCAAGGGGTGGAGGCTTAAGGTTTGGTGAGATGGAGAGGGACTGCTTAATAGGCTATGGTGCAGCAATGCTATTAAAAGATAGACTCCTAGAGGAGTCTGATAAGACTGAGATATATGTATGTGAGCGTTGTGGTCTTATAACTTACTATGATGCAAAACAGAGAAGGTATGTATGTAGGATATGTGGTGATAAGGCAAGGGTATCATCTGTAACAGTAGCATACGCATTCAAGTTACTCCTTCAAGAGATAATGAGCCTTAATATACTGCCTAGGCTTATACTTAAGGAGAGGGTGTAACAAATTATGCAAGGAGCAGCATTATATAAGGGGGTTGGTGGGTATGAGTACTAGCCCTACAGAAGAGATAAGTAAGGTTATAGCAGGGATAAAGTTTGCTGTATGGTCACCTAGTGAGATAAGGAGATACTCTGTTACAGAGATAACTGCGCCAGAGACCTATGATGAGGATGGGTTACCAGTTCAAGGAGGACTCATGGATAGTAGGCTTGGTGTACTTGAGCCTGGGCAGAAGTGTGCTACATGCGGTAACACCTCTGCTAGATGCCCTGGACACTTTGGGCATATAGAGTTAGCAGAGCCAGTGCTACACATATCATTCGTTGATGATATATACAAGTTACTACAGGTTACTTGTAGAGGATGCTCAAGGCTAAAGTTAGCAGAGGATGAGTTGAATGAGTATAAAGTAAGATTAAGCAATAACGAGTTCTATACTCCATTGGCTATAGAGAGGGTTAGAGAAGAGATAATAGATAAAGCAAAGAAGGTTAAGACATGTCCACATTGCGGTAAAGAACAGTATGAGATACTCTTTGTTAAACCAACAACATTCTATGAGAAGACAGAGAATGGGGAAGAGAATAGATTACTACCAATGGCAATAAGAGAGAGGTTAGTAAACATACCAGATGATGACTTAAGGTTACTAGGTTATAATACAGAGACAGCAAGACCAGAGTGGTTTGTACTACAGGTACTTCCTGTAGCCCCTGTAACCGTTAGACCATCAATAATACTTGAGACAGGTATAAGGTCTGAGGATGATCTAACCCATAAGTTAGTTGATATAATAAGGGTTAACCAAAGGTTAAAGGAGAGCAAGGAGGCAGGAACTCCTCCCCTTATAGTTCAAGATCTGGTAGATCTCTTGCAGTACCATGTCACAACATACTTTGATAACGAGGTATCTGGTATACCCCAAGCCCATCATAGGTCTGGTAGACCATTGAAGACATTATCGCAGAGGCTTAAAGGTAAGGAGGGTAGGTTTAGAGGAAGCCTATCTGGTAAGAGGGTTGATTTTGCTGCTAGGACTGTTATATCACCAGATCCTAACTTGGATATATCAGAGGTTGGTGTACCAATCGATATAGCAAAGAGATTAACTATACCAGAGGTTGTATCTCCATGGAACATAGATAGGCTAAAGACATTAGTTCTTAATGGTCCAAACAACCATCCTGGTGCTAATTATATAATAAGACCTGATGGTGTTAAGATTAGGCTTGATTATGTAGCAGATAGGGAGTCCATAGCAAACACCTTATCATATGGTTTCATAGTAGAGAGGCATCTAATGGATGGTGATGTTGTAATATTCAATAGACAGCCTTCACTTCATAGGATATCTATAATGGCACACTTGGTTAAAGTCTTGCCTTATAGGACATTTAGATTGCATCCATCAGTATGCCCACCATACAATGCTGACTTTGATGGTGATGAGATGAATCTTCACGTGCCTCAAAGTATAGAGGCTAGAGCAGAGGCAAAGATGCTGATGCAAGTACATGATCAGTTGATATCACCTAGGTATGGAGGACCTATAATAGGAGGTATAAGGGACTTTATAACAGCAGCATACCTGCTTACTAAGGATGATACCTACTTAAGCAAAGAGGATCTCTCTGACCTTGTAGTTATAGGTTCATTGAATATTAAAGATGGTAAGGCTTCTATGCTACAGCCTATACTTAAGGATGGCAAAGCATACTACTCTGGGAAGCAACTCTTCTCACTACTATTGCCTAATGACTTTAACTATACCCTAATGTCAAAATGGGCAAAGAGTGCAAAGACAAGCAAGGAGCCAGATGTTGTTATAAAGAATGGTATAATGCTTAGCGGTGTTATAGATAAGGCATCGATTGGGGCAGAGGAGCCAGATAGCATACTCCATAGGTTAGCAAAGGACTATGGTACATCATTTACTAGATCCTTCCTTAACTCACTATTTAGAATATTAACATACTTTATAACACACTATGGCTTCAGTTATGGCTACGATGATCTACTACTCTCAGATGAGGCAAGGAAAGAGATAGATAACATAATAAAGAGTGCTTATGATAAAGTGTACGATCTTATAAAGCAGTATAAAGAGGGCACACTCCAGCCTATAAGGGGTTTATCACTTGAAGAGACACTAGAGTTGCAGATAGTCAATGAACTATCTAGGGCAAGGGATAGGGCTGGAAGAGCAGCAGATAGATCACTGCCAGATAACAACGCTGGAGTTATAATGGCTAGCACTGGTGCAAGAGGCTCAACACTTAACATTGGTCAGATGACAGCAATACTAGGGCAGCAGTCTATAAGGGGTAAGAGAATAGAGAGAGGGTATCAAAGGAGAGCATTACCACACTTCAAGCCTGATGATATAAACCCTGATGCCAAAGGCTTTGTTAAGTCATGCTTCAGGGATGGTCTAAACCCAATAGAGTTCTTCTTCCATGCAATGGGTGGAAGAGAGGGTTTGGTTGATACTGCAGTTAGGACACAGCAGAGTGGGTATCTGCAGAGGAGGTTGATAAATGCGCTAGAGCATCTTAGGATAGAGTACGATGGTACAGTAAGAGACCCATTTGGTAATATAATACAGTTTACCTACGGTGAGGATGGCATAGATCCAGCAAAGAGTGACCATGGTAATGCAGTTAACATAGAGCGTTTAGTAGCATCTCAGGCTTTAGTTGATGAGGGATCAAAGGCTACAGATGATGAGATAAAGACTATAGTTGCTAACTATGCTAATCTTCTTAATCCTAGGGTGGTAGAGATACTGCAAGAGGAGTTATTTAAGAATAGGTTAAGTAAGCAGGGTATAGAGAAGGTATGTAAGCAAGTAGTTGAGTTGTTCGATAGAGCTAAAGCAGAGCCTGCAGAGGCAATAGGTGTAGTTGCTGCACAATCAATAGGAGAACCAGGTACTCAGATGACCTTAAGAACATTCCACTTCGCTGGTATAAAGGAGAGGAATGTTACACTTGGTCTCCCAAGGCTTATAGAACTCTTAGATGCTAGGAAGAAGCCAGAGACACCAACAATGGATATATACTTGCTAGGAGAATATGCAAAGTCTAGAGAGAAGGCATTGGAGGTTGCTAGGAATATACTATTTACAAGGCTTAGTGATCTTATAGATGAGTTTGAGATAGACGAGGTAGATGGCCTTCTAAGACTAACTCTTAGTGAGGCTAAGATGCGTGAAAGAGGATGTGATATAGATACAGTAGTAAGTACACTAAAGTCATCCAAGAAGAAGTTAAACATAAGTGCTGAAGGTAACGTACTTATAATAAAGCCTCCTTCAGGTGCAGATATAAAGAGTTTAATAGGTTCAAAGAGTAAGATACTTAACACAAGGATAAAGGGCATACCAGATATAGAGAGGGTTACTGTAGTTAAGCAAGGGGATGAATGGGTTATACAGACCGCTGGATCAAACTTACAGAAGGTATTTGAGATAGAAGGGGTTGATACTACTAGAACTACAACCAATAACATCTATGAGATATACATTACTCTAGGCATAGAGGCTGCAAGGAATGCCCTTATTAAGGAGATAATGAATACGCTAGAGGAGCAAGGGTTAGAGGTTGATATAAGGCATGTAATGCTGGTTGCTGATGTTATGACTAGCAAGGGTGTGTTACAACAGATAGGTAGGCATGGTGTTGCTGGCACAAAGGCAAGTGTTCTTGCCAGGGCTGCATTTGAGATAACAGTACCTACAATAGCTGAGGCTGCACTTAAAGGCGAGATAGAGATGCTTAAGGGTGTAACAGAGAACGTTATAGTTGGCTCAACGATCCCAGTAGGTACAGGTATGATAGATCTTTACATGAACGTTGGTAATGGTAATAATGATTCAAGAAGATAATAGGAAGATGATGAATAATGGTGGTGAATGCAAGTGAGTAGTATACTAGCAAAGATAATTAGGAATGCAATAGAGAAGAGAGCCTATAAGGTAGGCAGCAAAGAGGTATTAAAGCATATCTTAAATGCTAGACTGATAATATGCTCTAACTCCTTGAATAAGGATGTGTTAGAGAAGATTAATGAGGCTAGTAAGGCTAGAGATGGTAATAACGATAAGAGTGATACACCTTTGCTGATATATCATATAAACAAGAACTCAGTTGAGCTTGGTAGATTAATAGGCAAACCATTTAGAGTATCCATAATATCCATAGAGGATGTGGATAAGGAAGATCTAGATACACTAGCTAAAGAGATTCAAGCAAGTAATACTTCAAGTCATCATAGATAGTTTAGTACATTATCTTTATCTTTACTTTCATTTTTCCTATATTAACAATAATCAATAAACCTGATAGAAGAACCTTACCAAGGGTATGAATATATACTTATAAAGATATGAAAACATAAATATCATTTACTCATATAATAATAAATAATGATTGCTATGAGCATTGACCCTAAACTACTTATGTTTACTGGGCTTATGTTAATAATAGCAGGCATGATAACTATAATGCTTTCCATAAGGGCTAGAGGTTTAGGTTCAACTACTGGTTTCATACTATTAGGGCCTATACCTATAGTATTGCGTGGCTCAAAGACGCCCATTTTAATATTAATACCTATAATAGCCATTATTGCAATTATACTCTTCATGGTGATGCTAAGATGAGAGGGTTCAGATGCCATATATGCGATGGGATAGCATATGATTACTGTATCGTATGTAATAGACCAGTATGCTCAATATGCATTAACGATGCTGGTATATGTAGAAGGTGTAGATTTGTTAACAGTGATGCATCTAGCAGTGGTATAAGCATAGGGCACGCTCAGATTAGGGATATTTTAAACATACCACTAATGTTAATAGGTATTGCTATGATAGTTATAGGTATGATGATAGTATCAAATGCATTATATAGCATTAATGTACAGGATATTGCAAAAGTGCAACAAGGTCAAGGTAGTGGTAACAATGGTTCTGGAGGGGTTATAGTAGTATTTCCATTCCCATTCATAATATACACTCATGATGCTACTACTGCTATCCTTATACTTGCTGTAACACTGCTAATACCATTCTTACTACTCTTTTGGCTTATGAAAAAATCAGTTACCATTTAATTCTATAGGAATTCGACGAGAAAGTCTATAAGTTTAGTTTAGTTCTGGGATGAATTATTGATGGGTTAAATATAGTACTCAGAGTATTAAATATAGGCTACCTTCGTAAAGGTAGAATTAACTGGGTGGTGGCATATCCTCCCTTTGCTTCTAATGTGGAATTAGATGGAGCCTAAAGTAAGATGGCAATGAATGAACAACATACTGATAAGCATCTTAGAAGCAAGAATATCCCGCTTTAGTAGTAGAGTGTCAAACTCAGATTATATATGAATTAATTACTATATAATTGGTAGAGTGTTATCTTTAAATGTGGCATCCAAGCATTAGCTTTGATATAAAGAGGTATGCCAGAGATAAGATTAACTGCAGATGAGTTAAGGTTGATGTCTCTCTTTCAGAGCATAACAACCGTAACAGCAAGAGATTGTATTATAGATGATAAGATGGACAGGGTAATATTCATAGTGAACAAGGGTGATATGGGTATAGCAATAGGCAAGAACGGTTCAACTATAAAGATGCTTCAGAATATAATAGGCAAGAGGATAGAGTTGGTTGAGTATGCAGAAGATCTAGCAGAGTTTGTTAGGAACATATTTGGCAGAGATATGGTAATGGATGTTAAGATTAGCAACCATAATCCACATGGTAAGGTTGTAACTGTTATAGTTGAGCCTAAGAAGAAGGCTATTGTTGTAGGTAGAGAGGGTAGGAATGTTGAGAAGGCAAGGATACTAACAAAGAGGTACTTTGATGTAGCGAATGTTATAATAAGGGGTCAAGTGATAACTACTTGATATGGCTAAATCACCAGTAGGTCTATTTGCTGCAAGGATACTAAAGAAGAAGAGGCTAAAGTTCAGATGGTCAGAGAAGAGGTTTAAGCGTAGAGTATTGATGCTCGATAAGAAGGCTGATCCCTTGGAGGGTTCACCACAAGCAAGGGGCATAGTACTTGAGAAGGTTGGGGTAGAATCAAAGCAGCCTAACTCTGCGGTAAGGAAGTGTGTTAGGGTACAGTTGATAAAGAATGGCAAGGTTGTTACTGCATTCTGTCCTAGAGATGGTGCACTTAACTATATAGATGAGCATGATGAGGTTATAATAGAGGGTATAGGAGGGTCCATGGGCAGGGCTATGGGAGATATACCTGGGGTAAGGTGGAAGGTATCAAAGGTTAATGGTGTATCATTGCTTGAGCTTGTTAGAGGTAGGAAGGAGAAGCCAAGGAGGTGATAATTATGGTTAAAGAGCCTAATCTATTACTCTTCAACAAATGGGATTTTAAGGAGGTTAAGGTTACAGACCCTGGGCTAGAGAATGTTATATCCTTAAAGCCTATGCTGGTACCTATAAGCTTTGGTAGACATGAGCATAAGAGGTTTGGTAAGGCCGAGGTTAACATAGTTGAGAGGCTTGTTAACAGTATAATGCACTTTGGTAAGAGGTATGCGAAGAACACAGGTAGGATGGCTGGTAAGAAGGCTAGAGCAATAAACATAGTAAAGACAGCATTCGATATCATTCATCTTAGGACTGATAAGAACCCTATCCAAGTACTTGTTAAGGCTATAGAGAATGCCTCACCAAACGAGGATACTACAAGGATAATATACGGTGGAGTAGTTTATCATGTATCTGTAGATGTATCACCTGTAAGGAGGGTTGACCTTGCATTAAGGTTCATATCAGAAGGTGCTAGGTTAGCAGCATACTCTAGTATGAAGACAATTGAAGAAGCACTTGCAGATGAGATAATACTAGCAGCAAACAACGATGCTAACAGCTACGCTATAAAGAAGAAGAATGAGCAAGAGAGGATAGCTATGGCATCAAGGTAAATTA
>Ga0197143_1002256_pt1 | contig 14543 bp, 12 predicted proteins | sample GBS70_MetaG_FD_148603 | JGI IMG/M metagenome (GOLD analysis project Ga0197143, IMG submission 148603) | Sediment microbial communities from Great Boiling Springs, Gerlach, Nevada, United States - GBS 70_MetaG | ecosystem: Environmental > Aquatic > Thermal springs > Hot (42-90C) > Sediment...
GCTCACCTCCTTTATCATCTTTTACTCCTTACCTTCTTCTTTAATTCCTCAAAACTTCTTATTCCCATTGACCTTAAGGCACTCTCTATAACTAAAAAGGCTCTTTCTTCATCCAATTTTACCTCATTTAACTCAAATCTCCAACCCCCCTCCCCCTGGTAACGATGTCCGGGTGTTTCTACAGAGAGGGGGGCGCAAGCTTGACAAAGGGGGGTGTTTTGAGTATAATAATAAAAGATGAAAATCATAAAACTCAAAAAAATAAATCCTGCAAAAGAAAAAATTTTAGAGTCTGAAGTATTAAAGAAGGAGGGGGTGAAATGAAAATTAAAGAAGTAAAGGAATTTTTGCATAAACTGTTAAACTACAAATGCCCGCCTCCTGTATTTTTATGGGGCCCTCCGGGAATAGGAAAATCCTCCCTTGTAAAACAGGTAGCGGAGGAAAGAGGAATTGAACTTTTGGACCTCAGACTTTCCCTTCTGGAGCCCGTGGATTTAAGAGGAATTCCTTCTGTTAAGGGAGATAAATGTTTCTGGACGCGACCACCCTTCATTCCGGAGGAAGGAGATGGTATCCTCTTTCTGGACGAACTCAATACAGCCTCCCCCTCTGTTCAGAATAGCGCCCTTCAACTCGTGCTGGACAGAAGGATTGGTGAGCACAAGCTGGGAGATGGATGGTATATTATCGCAGCAGGGAACAGAAGAGAGGACATGGCACATACATTCAAACTGAGCACCCCCCTTATATCAAGATTTATAAACATTGAAGTTAATTGTGATGTTGAGGACTGGGTCGGATATGCGATAAAAAAAGGGCTTTCTGAAGAAATAATTTCCTTTGTTCAATTCAGACCCGAATTGCTCTTACAGCTTCCACAAACTTCAGATACGCCATTTCCCTGCCCGAGAACCTGGGAATACCTCTCTCAGGTCATTCCCTTAACGAATAACATGGATGTGTGGAAAGGAATAGTGGGAGAGGGTGCTGCTTATGAGTTTTCTTCTTTTATTAAAATTTACAAGAAAATCCCTGACATTCAGCAAATTCTTGAGGGTAAGAAAATATATCCTGATATAAAAGATACCTCTGTTCTTATCGCTACTGTGGTAGGGGTTGCAAAAAGAGCTCAACCTGCTCATGTCTCCAACATCCTTTCCTGGACTCTTGAGCTGGAGGAAAAACTGGCAGTTCTATGTGTGCATTTACTTTTACAAAAGGGAGATGGCTACAAGGAAAGCTTCTATAACAGCCCTATAAAGGATAAATGGGTAAATAAATTTGGAGGGTTCATCCTTTGAAAGAAAGGCTGAAGAAGATTGTAACCAACCTGCTCATTAAAGAACCATTTTTTGGATACTGCGCCCTTCATTTAAATTTCTGTGAAGAAAAAAGGATTAGAAATGTAGGAGTGGACAGTGATGGAAACTTTTATTACAATCCCCATTATCTCTCAAAGGTCTCTGACAGAAATGTAGAAATTATGATAGCCCATGCAGTTCTTCACCTTATTCTACGCCATTTCACGAGGATGAAAGGAAGGGATGAGTTTCTATGGAATATATCCATGGATATTGAGGCAAATTATATACTTTATGAAATCTATGGATTTCTACCACGAGCCTTTCTTATGTTCCTTGCCCCCAATCATAAAGGTCATCCTGTGGTTTTTGGGAAATATGGAATTTTTAAAGAGATGTCTGCTGAAAGAATTTATGAAGTCCTTTTTTCACTATTAAAAGAAGGTAAAAAAATAAACATTAAAAAATCCTCAGAGGGCATGTGCCTGAGAATAAAAAAAGGCGGAGTAAGTTTTCTGGAAAATTTAAAAGAAAAAATAAAAGGAAGAAACATCAATAAGGAAGCAGCTGGACATGACCTCCATATAATAGAAAAAGATGAACAGGGAAAAGGTAACGGAAATGGAGAAACTCTTAAAAACCGACAAAGGGGTTCATTAAAAGAGGAAGAGGAAAAAAAATGGAAGAGGCTTGGTTTAGAGGCATATTTCCACTCTAAATCCATAGGAAAGGTTCCCGGGATAATTGAGGAAATTGTTAATAGATTTATCCATCCCAGAGTTCCATGGAATATTGTTCTAAGAAGATATCTTAGCGACATATCAAAGGATATGTTCAGCTGGTATCCTCCAAACAGAAGGTTTGTTCATCAGGGATTATATCTGCCTTCCCTTTACTCCCCCACTTTAAAAATCGCTGTCGCGATTGATACATCCGGTTCCATCTCTTCCAAAGAACTGGTAGCTTTCACATCCGAAATAAATGCTATCATATCATCCTTTCCTTCCTATGAAATTTTTTTGATACAATGCGATTGTGAAATTCATTCGGAAATGAAAATATTCACCGGTGAGTTTTTACCATCTTCTTTAAAAATCCTTGGAAGGGGAGGAACAGATTTCAGACCCGTGTTTGAGAGGCTGAAAGATGAAGAAATAAAAGCTCTTATTTACCTCACCGATGGATTGGGAGAATACCCTTCTCAAGCGCCCCATTACCCTGTTCTATGGGTTATTAGCAAATCTTCTCACTCAGTTAAACCACCTTTTGGAACATCAATTTATATTGAGGTAGATTGATGGGTAAAAGGAGAGAGCCCCTTGATGTTCTGACCGCAATTATGCTTCCTTTTTTAGCACCTGTCTTTTTATTGTTCGTCTTTATACCTGAAGAATTAAGGAACTTATGGAAACATATAAAATTTCACAAAAAACGGAAAGCCTTTCTTAATGATTTTTACGGTGAGAAGAAAGAAGGAAAATATGTGGAAGGAAAATGTGAATTTTCTTTTAAAGAGGTTTTTAGAGGGAAAAGGGGGCGTTTGAAAATATTGGGTATAGACACAACTCAAGTTGTTCCTTTTGGGGGTCCACTCCGCGTCCATATTCCGCTCCTCTGCCTCTTTATTTATGATGATTGCAAAAAAGCTGGATGGTTTGAGAAGTACTATAGTCATTCCTGGTTAAAGCCCGAAAAATCGGTAAGGATAGCGGAAGAGGACATTGAAAATAAAAAACCGCATAAAAACTTTATTCCGCTTTTGAGATTTTTTCCCGAACTTGAAATTATTCAGTCCATATTCCATTTGTATTCTTCTTCCCGGGAAGATATCGTGATAAAAGGGAAGGAAGCGGAGGACTTCCTGAAAGTCATGCTGAATGTCCTTTCCGAGATGAACGGAAAGATTGAAAAGGCGAAAGAGAGGCTGGAAAAAGCAGGAGGCATCTACAACCTCTTCATAGGGGAAATTCTTACCAAAAAATTATAAGGAAAATCAAGGGTGTGAAGTTGATTTTTATTTTAAATTTCTATATATTTTTTCTAACAGGCACGTAGCTCAGGGGGAGAGCGCTGTCTTGACGCGGCAGAGGTCGGCGGTTCGAAACCGCCCGTGCCTACCATTTTAAAATGAACCTGTTGAATGGAAAAAAAATCCTCTTGTGTGTGGGTGGAGGAATTTCAGCATACAAAAGCGTTGAACTATTAAGGCTTTTAAAAAAAGAAGGGTGTGATGTTCATGTAATTCTATCACCTGCAGGGGAAAAATTCGTTGGAAGAACCACATTTCAGGCAATATCCGAACATCCCGCCCTTGTTGAAATGTTTGATGTTTCTTCTGATGTAGAGATAAAACATGTCAAACTCCCTGCGGAAAGCGACCTTATAGTTGTTGCACCGGCCACTGCAGATATAATAGGTAAACTGGCTAACGGGATAGCAAACGACTTATTGTCCACATCCCTTCTTGTTCCTCCACCTCAAAAACTTCTTCTATGTCCTGCTATGAACACCGCGATGTGGAATAACCCTGCTGTTCAGGAAAACATTGAAAAATTAAAACGAAGAGGAGTAATCATAGTTGAGCCAGCAGAGGGAGAACTCGCTTGTGGATTTACCGGAAAGGGAAGGATGAGAGAACCTCAGGAAATAATGGATGCAATAAAGGAATTTTTCAGCCCAAAATTTTTCATGGGCAAAAAGATGCTCATTACTGCAGGACCGACAAGGGAATTCATAGACGATGTTCGATTCATATCAAATCCATCAAGCGGTAAAATGGGTTATTCTTTTGCAAGGGCTGGAAAATGGATGGGAGCGGAGGTCTGTCTTATAAGCGGACCCACCATGCTGCAACCACCATCTGATGTAAGGATTATAAAAGTTGTTTCCGCAGAAGATATGCTTAAAGCAGTAAAAGAAGAAATAAGGGATGCTGATGTAATAATAAAAAATGCTGCTGTATGCGATTTTAAGCCAAAAAATAGGGCGAAGGGAAAAATAAAGAAGGAGAAGGGGATTCCACATATTGAGCTTGAAATGACAAAAGATATTCTTAAAGAGATAAAAACCATTAAAGGGAAAAGGATTGTAGTTGGATTTGCCGCAGAAACCTCTGACCTTGATAAAAATGCAAAACATAAATTAAAGGAAAAGGGACTGGATTTTATAGTCGTAAATGATGTTTCAAGAATGGATATAGGATTTGAATCTGATGAAAATGAAGGATATGTTTTTACATCCGACGGCAAGAAACATCATATACCTAAGTGTCCAAAAGAGGAATTCGCATACAGAGTGCTTGAGTTGATTGCGCGGGAAAGCAGAATTTCGCATTCTTCAGGTAAAGAGGGCTGATACTCCTTAAGCTTTTTGAGAACTATTTTTCTTTTTACTTCCCTTAAAATGTGTTTCAGCCCCTTGAGTTCCTTTTTAAGCCTTTCAGCCTTCTTCATCACCTTCATTCCTGTGGGGTCAATTTTTACGAAGGCTGAGTTTTCTCCTTTTGATAAAACAGATGTCATGGCGTAAAGAGAAAGGTCATAGTAATAAAAGGTGCCGCCTGAAATTTTTTCTCTTCCCATGAGCAGTTTCCACCTGTTTAATCTCTGAAGTGTAAGAAATGTAATAAATATCCTTTTGTTCGTCTTAAAAGAAAAGAACTTACTGACAAGGATATTTTTAAGGAGTTCGTCGCAGGATGGGTCGATCTCCTTCGGAATTTTTTTCAAAATCTCCCACGCATCTCCATCTATCCATCTATCATACCTTATTTCCCAGGGAATATGCTTCCCCTTTTTATATGGATAATTCCGAAGCATCTCCAGGGGAATGAAAAAATTGTGGGCTATGATATCTGCCGAGAGATGGGAGAGATACCCGTAGGCAAAAGCCTTAAGAGGTTCTGTGCCAGCATTTTTTAAAATTTCAAATCCTACCTTCCAGTTGTGGCAATGCTTTGAATACTTTATTTTGTTTTTCCATAAAATAATATCCGCGCTTATATTTCCATAAAGAAAATAATAAGGAAATTCATTTATCAGATGAAAAATTGCAGGAGGGATAAGGGAATTGGAAAGAACTTCCAGACCAAGTTTCACATGGGTTACAGGACCCCACGCATAAGAAATGTCAGGGAGAAATAAAATGAGAATGAACAGGAAAAACATCAACATAGAAATATTCTACATCATCCAAAAATTCTTCACAAGTTTTGTCCTGAATTGCCGGGAAGAAAATTTATAAAAATTTATTGACATAATGAAAAAACTCGTTTACATTTTGAAAAAGAAAGGAGGTGAGAACATGAATGGATTGGGCAGGCATCTGCTTCTTGAACTGAGGGAAGCAGAGCCGGAGACGCTCAACGATGTGGAAGAGATAAAATGGATACTTATAAAAGCGGCGGAGGAGGCTGGGGCGACAATTATAGATTACACCTTCAGAAAGTTCTCTCCCCAGGGAGTAAGTGGAGTAGTGGTTATTGCGGAATCCCACCTATCTATCCATACATGGCCAGAATACGGGTATGCAGCAGTAGATATATTTACCTGCGGTGACTCACTCAAGCCCGAAAAAGCAGTCTCTATAATAGTTGAAGCCACAAAATCCAAAAATCCTGTCGTCCTTGAAGTAAAGAGAGGAATTCTCTCATACAAAAATGTAAAATACCCTCATAAAACCTGTGACAAAGATGCCGAAACGAGCTCAATTGTTCTTTGACCGGATTACTCCGGACGATGGTCTCTATATAAAGGTCCAATCAAAAATCTGGAAGGGGAAGACTCCGTATCAAAAGGTAGAAATTTTAAAATTAAAAGGGTTTGGGAAATCTCTCATCCTTGATGGAAAAATTCAGTCAACAGTAGAAGACGAATACATCTATCACGAAAGTCTTGTCCATCCTGTTATGCTTTCCCACCCTGAGCCCGCAACTGTTCTCGTGATTGGAGGTGGTGAAGGAGCAACAATAAGAGAAGTCTTACGACATAAAACTGTAAAGAAATGTGTGATGGTTGACCTTGATGAAGAGGTGGTTAAAATCTGCAAAAAGTTCCTCCCCGAGATGCACCAGAATTCCTTTGATGACCCGAGGGTAGAGCTTTATTTTGAAGATGGAAGAAAATTTGTGGAGAAATCAAGGGACTCATCTTATGATGTTATAATAATGGACAGCACAGACCCTCTTGAGGGAGGTCCGTCTTATCTTTTATTCACAATAGAATTTTACAAAGAGGTTCTCAAAAAACTAACAAAAAATGGAGTTTTTGTTGTCCAATCAAACATGGTGAGACAAAAACACAACCTTTGCTTCGGGTCTGTCTTGAAAACAATATCCTCAGTATTTCCGAAATCATACGGTTATCACACATACATTCCTTCTTTTTTCACCCAATGGGGTTTTTGTGTTGGCTCAAAGGGACCTGACATAAGAAAAATTTCACCTTCAAAAATAGATGAGTTGATAAAGAAAAGAATAAAGGGAAAATTGAAGCATCTTGACGGCAACTTCATCCACAAGATGTGCACCTTTTCAAAAGACATAATAGATGAATTGAAGAGGACTTCCCGCATAATAAGGGACTCTCGCCCTCTATTTGCTGTTTGAACATTTGAAAAGTAGAAAGCCTTCCAGTAGTTTTAAAAATCAAAAGAAAGAATTTATGTTTTTAAAACCCGGATATGTAATTCTGCAAGCTGAGCATCCGAAACAGGTGAAGGAGCATCTGTGAGAGGACACACTGCTTTTTGTGTCTTCGGGAAGGCAATCACATCCCTGAGGGATTCAGCACCTAAGAGGAGCATAACAAGCCTGTCCAGTCCAAATGCTATACCTCCATGTGGAGGGGCTCCATACTCAAAAGCCTTAAGCAGAAATCCAAATCTGAGTTCTGCCTCCTCCTTTGTTATTTTCAGAACCTCAAACATCTTCTCCTGAAGTTCTCTTTTGTGAATTCTTATGCTTCCACCCCCTAATTCCGTTCCGTTTAGAACGAGGTCGTATGCTCTCGCCCTCACCTTTCCTGGCTCTTTGTCAAGAAGCGGTATATCCTCCTCAACAGGAGAGGTAAAGGGATGGTGCATTGCCACATATCTTCCTTCCTCCTCACTCCACTCAAGAAGCGGGAAGCCAGTAACCCAGAGGAATTCATATTTTTCAGGGTTCATCAAACCGAGATTCCTCCCAAATTTTAATCTCAATTCACCAAGCCCCTTACACAATTCCTCAAATTTTCCTGCAGAAAGAAAAATTATATCTCCGCTTTTCGCTTCAAACTCCTTAATGAGCCCCTCTATTTCCCCCGGGGAAAATTTTACAGGAGAGGTAACTTTGGAACCCTCATCAATCCTTACCCATATTAAACCTTTCAAACCTGTTGACTGCGCTTCCTGAGATATTGTTTCAAGTTCCTTTCTTGAAAATCCTGATGACTCAACTTTAATTCCAGCTACATCCCCTCCACTTTCCAGTTCGTTTTTTATGAAATTTAATCCCGTATCCTTAAAAATATTATAAAGGTGGTGGATTTCCATAGAAAATCTTAAATCGGGCTTATCCGTTCCATATTTAGAGATGGCGGTCTCATAAGACATCCTTCTGAAGGGAGTTGAAATTTCAATTCCTTTGAGTTCCTTAAAAATGGTGTAAAACATTCCTTCAACCACATTGAACAGATCGTCCTCATCTATAAATGACATCTCCATATCTATCTGTGTAAACTCTGGCTGTCTATCTGCTCTTAAATCCTCGTCCCTGAAGCATCTGACTATCTGAAAATATCTCTCAAATCCTGCAACCATTAATATCTGCTTGAACAGTTGAGGAGATTGGGGAAGAGCGTAAAATTCTCCGGGATTTACCCTGCTTGGAACGAGATAATCCCTCGCTCCCTCAGGTGTGCTCTTTGTCAGGAAGGGAGTTTCAACTTCTATAAATCCCTGTGAAGAAAGATAGTTTCTAACAACCTGATACAGTCTGTGTCTGAAGATAAAGGTATTTAGAACTGATGGTCTCCTCATATCAAGGTATCTGTATTTCAACCTCAATGCTTCATCAATTTTTACTCCATCCTCAAGGGAAAACGGCGGATGAGCTGATGGATTTAAAATCATAAAATTATCCACAAGAACTTCATACTTTCCTGTTGGAATCTTTGGATTTATTGTCCCTTCGGGTCTATATGCTACTCTTCCCTTTACAGCAAGCACATACTCATCCTTAATCTCTCTGGCAAGGTTGTGAACATCTTTATTTTTTTCTGAATTAAAAACTATCTGAACAATTCCACTCCTGTCCCTGAGGTCAATAAAGATGACGCCTCCGTGGTCCCTTCTTCTGAAAACCCATCCATTGAGAACTACTTCTTTGCCCACATGCTGTTCGGAGATTTCTCCGCAATAAACATTTCTTTTCCATTCGCTGAATTTCATCTTTCATCTCTCCTTCAATGTAATAAATGCTTTCATTTTTTCAACCCTTTCTATCTTTTCCTTCATCTTCTCCGCTTCGCTTGCACTCTTAAACTCTCCTATTCTGACCCTGTAGTGAACTACCCCTCCAACCATAGCAGGAACCATGTAAACTGGATATCCCTTTTTACGAAGCATCGTCACCATCTTTTGCGCTTCTTCTCTTTTCTTATACGATGCTACCTGAACGGTGTATATTGTCCTTTTTGAGAATTCTTTTTTCGGCCGCGATATTTCTTTTTCTTCGGTTTTTAAAGAAACTGGGGCAGTAGTGGTCTCAGGAAGAGATACGGTTGTGAGAGGGGATGGGGCAGTAACCGGTGGCGGTTCTTCCTCCAGAAGTTCGCCATAAACCTTTAATTCAACAGATGTGACAGAGGGTGGAAACACTTCCTGCGACACCTCTTCTTTCGTCTCCTTTTTAGATATTGTAAGCCTTTTCCCTGTTTCTATTCCCACATAATAAACCACCCCGAAGAAAAGAAGAAGGACCACTACTATTATAGCCCTGTCTAAATTCTTGCTTCTTTTCATTTTACATCCTCCCTTCTGGTGTTTTGACACCTATAAGCGAAAGTCCTGTTTCTATTGTCTTCTGCATACATCTTATTATCTCCAATCTGTGATTTCTTTCTACTTTATTTTCAACTAAAACCCTGTGTTTTGTATAAAACTGGTGAAAGAGGGGCACAATTTCCAGAAGAAACTGGACTATAAGATGGGGTTCTAAGAATTCAACTACATCGTAAAGGACATCATAAAATTTTATAAACTTTCTCAAAAGTTTTTCCTCTTCTTCATTCAAAAGTTTCTGGGAAAACCCTCCTTCTTCATAATCCATTTTTCTTTTTTTTAACTCCTCAAAAATGCTTCTTATTCTGGCATAGGCATACTGCACATAGAAGACAGGATTTTCCTCTGTCTCTTTTTTAGCCAGTTCAAGGTCAAACTCAAGGGGGGATTCTGTCCTTCTCATGAGGAAAAAGAACCTTGTTACATCCGTTCCCACTTCATTTATAACATCCTTTAAAGTGATGTATTCTCCTTTCCTTTTTGACATTTGAATCGGTTTGCCCTCCCTGACCAGTTTTACCATCTGAACCCAGACAATTTTTAGTTTGTTTTCATCAAAGCCCATGGCTTTTATTGCTCCTCTTAATCTCGGAAGATAACCATGATGGTCAGCTCCCCATACATTTATCAACAGGTCATATCCCCTTTCATATTTGTATTTATGATAGGCTATATCTCCTGCAAAATATGTCCATCTTCCATCCCTCCTTCTTAAAACCCTGTCTTTATCTTCTTCAAGCCCTTTCATAACGAACCATAAAGCAGAATCCTTCTCTTCTACATATCCCATTTCCTTTAACCTGTTAACCACTTCCTCAACGGCTCCGTTTTTATAAAATGACTCCTCGCTTATCCATGTATCAAAATTAACCCTGAATTCCTGAAGGGTATTTTTTATCTCGTCAAGAATTAAAGAAATAACCCTATTTTTCTTCTCTTCAAGGTTCATTTCCGCACTTATTTCTCTCGCTATTTCTTCCACATATTCTCCCTGATATTCCACATCCTCACCTATTTGAAAGGATGGGTCAATTAATTTTTTTCTATGAACTTCCACTGAATTCAAAAGGGAAAGAATCTGTCCACCTGCATCATTTATGTAGAACTCTCTCTGAACATTATATCCTAAATGTGAAAAAACCCTTGCAAGGGAATCTCCAATTACTGCACCCCTTCCATGTCCTATATGTATAGGACCTGTGGGATTTGCGCTGACGAATTCTATCAAAATTCTTTGTTTTTTCTCTTCAACTTTTTCTCCTTTCAAAAACTCCTTCATCATATTCTCAATGATAGATTTTTTCACCCTTATATTCACAAATCCATTGAGTGGCTCAACATTCTCAAAAATGTCTGACTTCAAAAGCATAGATGCCACCTCGTCAGCCATTTTTTTGACATTTTTCCCTTCTCTTTTTGCAATGGAAAATGCTACATTTGTATAATAATCTCCCAGTTCAGACTTCGGATACCCTACCCTGAACTCCTCATCTTTCAGGTCAAAAGAATTACTGAGAAGGTTTTTTATCTCTTCCTTTATCTTCTTCTTCAGGGGTTTCATTTTTTATTCTTACATCCCTTGTAAATTCCGTGCAATTAAAGGCAATTGAATCTCCACCTGTAAATCTTTTTTGACAGGTTTCGCGCCATGCGCAAATGCTACAGGTTCTTAACTCATAGGAGGCCATGTTTTTATTTTATCCCTTATTTATGAATTCATCAACCCAATAACATAAAAATTTGAAAATTGGGCATATTAGTGTAAAATTCTATCAATGCTTTACAGGTTGAGAAAAAGAATTTTTTTGGCACTCATTGAGGTTCTAAATCCATATCCGGGGGAGAGGGAGTTTGAGGAAGAGATTTTTAATTTTATTATGAAACTAATCTCCCTTTATCCTTTTCTTGTGAAACTTGCGCTCTTCGCCGGACTTTTTTTCCTTGAGCTTTATCCCATATTTTCTTTAAAATCCGTTAAGCCATTTTCTTTCACACGGTATGAGAAAAGGTTATCCATTATTGAAAATATGCTTCAAAAAAAGACGGGCATAAGAAGAAACCTTGCAAGGGCTTTTAAGGCACTCGTTCAGATGGCATATTATGAGCATCCATGGTACATGAAGAAAACGGGATACTCATGGGCGTTATAACACCGGAAACTCTGAATTATAAAGAAGCAGCCTTTGACCTTTTAATAATCGGCTCCGGTGCAGGTGGAGGAACATGTGCGGGATTTCTAATAGAAGATGGTATGAATGTGGCAATTGTTGAAGAAGGAGATTATATACCACCAGATGAACTTCCAAAAAGCGTGGGAGAGGCATTTTTAAAACTTTACAGAAATGGTGGTGCCCGTTTTATATTTGGAGTTCCCGGGATAGCCTTTGCAGAGGGAATGTGCGTGGGAGGAAGCACCGTTATAAATGGTGGAATGTGCTGGAGGACACCGGAAAAAGTCCTTGAAAAATGGAAATTAGAAGAAGGAATAGAAAAAATAGAGCCTTCGTTCATGGAGAGATATTTTGATAAAATTGAAAAGAGAATAAATGTTGAGGAGCAACCACCGCATACCTGGAGCAAAGCAGGAGTAATCTTTAAAAATGCAGCAGAATCTCTTGGATGGAAAGTCGTTACAGACAGGAGAAATCAAAAAGGATGTAAGGGATTAAGCCTTTGTATGGCTGGGTGTCCAGCAGGTGCAAAACAGTCTGTTCTGCACACTTACATTCAAGATTTTCTTAAAAAAGATGGGACGATATTTGCCGGGTTGAGGGCTGAAAGAATAATTTTTAAGGGCAACAGGGCTATCGGAGTTTTTTGCAAAGGAAAGGGCAGGGAGTTAACCATAAAAGCAAAAATAATAGTTCTTGCCTGCGGCGCCGATGAAACCCCTTCCCTGCTTATGAGGAGCGGATTTAAAAGTAGTTCTGGAATGCTCGGTAAAAATCTATATGTTCACCCGAATGTTAAGGCTGTTGGAGTTTTTGATGAAGAATTATTTCAATGGAGAGGAGCCCATCAATCACATCAGGTTCACGAATTCAGAGATGAGGGAATTTTGCTTGCCACAGCAGGAGTTCCACCGTCAATGGTTGCAATGTCCGTTGAGGAAACAGGGAGGAAACTTGGAGAATTTATGGAGAACATAAAAAACATGCTTTTTGCAGGTGCTCTTATAGAGGATACAGGAACAGGAATGGTGAAAAACATTATCGGGGGAAAGCCAATTCTTCTCTACAATATAAATGATTACGATTTTTACAGGGTTAAAAGGGCTTTGTCACTTCTTTCTATTCTTCTTTTTGAGGGAGGGGCAAAGGAGGTTATCCTTCCGTTCAGAAATTTTAAGTCAATAAAATCTCCTGCTCAGATTCCGCTCATATTTGATAACAAAATCAAAAAGATGGATACGGAGATGATGACCGTGCACATAATGGGAACGGCGAAGATGTCAGGAAGTCCAAAGAGGGGGGTTGTTGATAGCTGGGGAAGGGTTTATGGAACTGAAAACATATTTATATGTGATGCGAGTATATTTCCTTCTCCGATAGGGCTCAATCCCATGCTTTCAATAATGGGTTTTTCAGCGAGGACCGCAGAATACATTCTGGAAAACAGGCATAGACTGTGAAAATTGTTGATGTCCTTCTTCCACTTCCCCTTGACCATCCCTTCTCTTATATTTTTGATGGAGATGAAAGTGTTTTATTTAAAAGGGCTTTGGTTCCATTCGGTAAAAGAAGAATAACAGGCATAATCGTTGAGGAAAGAGGGGGTCCTTTTGAGGGATTGAAGAGCGTGGAGAGGGTGCTTGATGAATTTCCAATTTTTGATGACCAACTTTATAGATTTTACAGGGAGGTTGCCGCACATTACTATGTTCCCATAGGAGGAATTCTTAAATTCGTCCTTCCCGGGTGGACTACCTACAAATCGGTTCAATGCGTCAGAATAAGAAAAGAGGCAGATTTAGCTGAACTGCCTGAAGAGGCAGTTGATTATTTGAAAAAATACAGAACTACAAGGGCTCTTAAGAAAAAATTTCCATCAATTTACAGGAAGTTAAAAAAACTGAAAGAAGAAGGAATACTTGAAGTAAAGGAGTTCTTCAAGGGGAAGATGTCTCCCGCTGAGATTGAGGAAATGGAACTCCCTCCCGCAGAAATAGTTTTGACAGATGAACAGAAGTCTTGCCTGGAGATGGTGAAAAATTCACTCGGTAATTTCAGAGTTTTCTTACTTTTTGGTCCCCCTGCAAGCGGTAAGACAGAGATTTATATTGAACTTGGAAGGGAGGTGCTTTCAAAGGGAAAAAACATTCTTCTCCTTGTCCCGGAGGTGCTCCTTGCTACACATCTCCTTGAAAGATACAGAAGGAGGCTGGGAAAAAGGGTTCTTCCATTCCACGGATATATGAAGACGAAAGAAAGAGGGGGGGTTTTGCTAAAGGCTGAAGAAGGGGGTTATGTTATAATAGGTCCAAAATCCCTCATAATCTCACCTATAAAAAATGTTGGATTGATTATAGTAGATGAGGAACACGATTTTTCTTATAAAAACGAAGGAGAGTTTCCCTATCACGCAAGGGATGTGGCTATAATGAGGGGAAAGATATGCGGAATTCCTGTTCTTCTTGGAACAGCGACACCTTCGGTGGATACATGGGCAAAAACAAAAAACGGAGAAGTGGTTCTTTTGAGACTGACAAAAAAATTTATGGGAGGCAAACCTGATATAACCCTTTTATCTCTTAAGGGGAAAAGGAATTTTATTCACGAAAAAATTATGGAAGCTATATCCTCTACAGTAAGAAGAGGAAAACAGGTAATAGTTCTTATTAACAGGAGGGGATATGCGTCCTTCTTGATATGCAAGGAGTGCGGATGGATTCCCTACTGTGAAAGATGCAGCATATCTTTGAATTACCACAAAAAGAAGGGAATTCTTCTCTGTCATTACTGCGGATATAAAAGGGAACCGCCCTCTACATGCGAGAGGTGCGGAGAAAATATCATTCAGGAAAGGGGATGGGGAACGGAAAGGGTTGAGGAGTTTCTTTCTGAAAATCTTCCTTTTGCAAGGGTTATGAGAATAGACAGCGATGTGGTAAGAAACTGGCTGGATATGAAAGAAAAACTGAAAGACTTTGAAGATGGAAAGGCGGACATACTGGTGGGCACGCAGATGATAGGAAAGGGG
>Ga0197143_1002258_pt1 | contig 14533 bp, 14 predicted proteins | sample GBS70_MetaG_FD_148603 | JGI IMG/M metagenome (GOLD analysis project Ga0197143, IMG submission 148603) | Sediment microbial communities from Great Boiling Springs, Gerlach, Nevada, United States - GBS 70_MetaG | ecosystem: Environmental > Aquatic > Thermal springs > Hot (42-90C) > Sediment...
TGTGGACCTGGTAGAAGGTGGCGCGCCCGGAGGGAATCGAACCCCCGACCAGAGGCTTAGGAGTCCCCTGCTCTATCCACTGAGCTACGGGCGCGTCCGCAGTGCATTTTACCACGGCGGGGACGGGAGCCGGGCCCGGAGGGCTTCAGGGGGCAGAGCACCGCGGGGGCTACCGCCCCGACTCCGCGGGCGCCGCAGCCCAGGCCCGGGCCCGGGCGCTCCCGCGGACGATGAGCCACGCGGGCACCGCCACGCTCACCGCCAGGGCCGCGGCCACCGCCACGAGGCCGAACCGGCCCACCACGACGCTGCCCACCACCGGGTAGCCCAGGACCGCGCCGCGGGCCACGAACTCCGCCACCCCGAACCGGCGGCCCCGCTCTTCCACCTGCGACAGGTCTGACAGCAGTGCGGTGGCGGCCACCACTCCCGCAGACCACCCCACGCCCACCAGGAACAGGAAGAGGGTCGCGGTCCAGAACTGCGGGAACGCCACCGACCCGTACGTGGACAGGGCGTTCACCACCAAAGACCCCAGCATCACGGGGAGACGGCCCACACGGTCCGCCAAGGCGCCGAGCGGCACGGAGAAGGCGAACATCCCCACGCTGTGGATGGCGATGGCCCACACGATGTCCGGCACCGCGTGTCCGTGGGCCCGCATGGCCACCGGAGCCAGGGCCATGGCCAGGGTCATGAGTCCCCAGTGGGCCGCGTAGGTGCTCACCGCGGCAGCCACCAAGGCAGGGCTGTGCCGGCGCCCAGCAGTCCCGTACGTCACCGACGGCTCCGGGACGTGGCGGCCCAGCTCCATGGGGTCTGGCCGCAGCCGCCGCATCAGGGGCACGATCAACACCTGCAGGCCCGCGGCCACCAGCCACGTCCACGTGATGGCCACCATCTCGTCGCCCGCCAGCCGGGCGCTGACGGAGGACGCCACCGGGGAGATCAGGGCGCCCACGGCGCTGGCGAAGAACAGGAAGCCCACCGCGCGGCCCCGCAGCTCCGCGGGGTGCATGTCCGCGGCGGCCACGGACAGCTGGCGCATGGGGGCCGCCACCGCGGCCAGCAGCAGGATGCTCGCCGCCACCCCCCAGGTCCGGTGCAGGGAGAAGGACCAGGCCACCAGCGCCGCGGCCACCGCGGCCAGGGCCGCGCTGCCCGCGAACACAGGGCCCCGTCCCAGCTTGTCCATGAGCCGGCCCCCCGGGTACGCGGTCAGGACCTGGCCCAGGCCGCTCAGGCTGAGAGCCAGCCCCGTCATGGCCACGTCGCCTGTCAGGTGGAGGAACATCACCCCGCCCAGGGCTGGCACCAGTTGGAAGGTGGCCGTGGACAGGGCCTGGGCCGCGGCCAGCAGGCGCATGTGCCGCCGGACGGTGGCCCGAATGTCGGAGGGAAGCGCCGTCACCAACACCCGAAGTCTAGCACGCAGGCCCGTAGGGGACGGCGAGTTTCCGGCGAAGCCACTCTCCGTGCCCCACCTGGTAGTATCCGTGCACGACGTGGCCGGCCCGCACCGGGAGGGAATCCGCGCCCTCCTCCGGGCTCTGGACGCCCTCGGTGCCCGGCCCCGGGTGCTGAAGGTGGTCCCCAACCTGGAGGGCCGGTGGCCCCTGCGGCAGGACCCCGCTCTCGTGAAGCTGCTGCAGGCAGAGGTGGCCGCGGGCTCGGAGGTGGTCCTGCACGGCTACACCCACCGCACCGCGGGGCCGCTGCAGGGCCCGGTCCCCGCGCGCCTGCGGGCCAGGCTCTTTGCGAGCCACGACGCAGAGTTCCTGAGCGTGTCTGCAGAAGAGGCCGACAGGCGCCTGCGGGCAGGATTGGAGGAGCTGCGGGCGGTGGGGTTGCGGGCGGAGGGCTTCTGCGCCCCCGGCTGGCTCGCCCCGGCCTGGCTGGGTCCGCTCCTGCGGGGTCTGGGGTTCCGGTACCACGTGACCATGGGGTGCGTGCACGACCTGGCCACGGGCCGGCGGCTCCTGGCCCCTTGGTTCGGCTGCGTGGGCGCCGGCGGGCTACACGAGCTCCTGGTGCACGTGGGCGGCACCCTGGGCTGTGGAGTGGGGCGGACTCCGTACCCCCTCGTGAAGGCCTTCTTCCACCCGCAAAACCCCCACACGTGGGGGCCGCAGCTCGCGAGGCTCCGGCGGGCCCTCCGGACCCGGAAAGTCACCACGTATCGGGCCCTGCTCCATGGGTAGCGTCCGGGTTTCCTTCGTGGTCCCCGCCCGCGACGAGGCGGGCTACGTGGGACGGGCCCTGGCCTCCGTGGCCCGTCAGGACTGGCCTCTGGAAGAGGTGGAGGCGGTGGTGGTGGACAACGGCTCGTCGGACGGGACCGAGCAGGCCGTGCGCGACTTCGCCGCCCTGCATCCCGAGCTGCAGCTGCAGGTCCTGCGGGAGCCGCGGCGCGGCCGCGCCCGGGCGAAGAACGTCGGTGCTCGGGCCGCCCGGGGCCGGTGGCTGGTCTTCCTGGACGCGGACTCCGTGGCGAGCCCCAACCTCGCCCGCGCGATCCTCGCCCGGGCGGAAGCGGGGTGGCCCGCAGGCAGCATCCGTGTGGTGGCGGACTCCCAAGACCCCCTGGACCGGGGCTTCTTCGCCCTCCTGGAGTTCGGCAAGCAGCTGTTCGGAATCCGCGCCCAGATGTTCTACTGCCAAGCGGACCTGTTCTCCCAACTGGGCGGGTTCCAAGAGGACCTCCAGATCGGGGAGGACCTGGAGTTCCTCCGGCGGGTGCAGGCCGCGGGGCTTCCCACCTGCCACGTCACGGAAGCGTACATCGCCACCTCGCCCCGCCGGCTCCGGGCCCTGCCCCTCCGCCTGGGCATGCTGTACACCTTTTGCCGCTGGGCCCTGGCCCACGTGGGCATCGGCCGGCGGTGGCCGTACTGAGGTGCCAGGTGCGGCTCTGGCAGCGCCTGTTGGGCTTCTCCCGCAGCGGCCGGGGTCGGGCAGCGGGACCTCTGCGGGTGTGGCTGTGGTGGGAGCAGACCACCACGTGGTGGTGGCGGCTGCGTCCGGTACGCCCCGGGGGGTTGCTCCGCTACTCCGTACAGGTCTGGAAGGGGCCTCCCGTGCGCCTCGCGGACGGCACCGAGGTGCGCCCCGGAGACCGGGTGGCCGAGCTGCACCTCCACAACGCCCTGTTCCCCCAGAGCGCCACGGACTCGCCCTGGCCCCACCTCGCCACCCTCCGCCACGACCTGGATTGCCTCCGGGACCTGCTGGCCCGGGACCGCTTGGTGGCGGCCCACGGGGTGACGGTGTTCGGCGAGGCCGCCCGTCGCCTGGGCTTCGAGGTCCGGCCCCTTCCCCAAAGCCCCTGGTGGCGTCTGGTGCGGTTCTTCCTGTGGGGCCTGCGGGTCGTCTACCACCCCACGGCCCGAGGCCACACGCCACCGCCTTGGCCCGTGGAGGTGTGGTGGCGCCCCAGCTATACTGTACCGGGTAGGGTACAGACGGGAGGCGGGACTCCGGCGGCCGCCCGATGGCGCGGGCTCGCAGCCGACCCTATCCTGCAGGCGGAAAGGAGGCGAGGCCGGATGCACCGGGTGCTGATCCTGGGAGGAGGGAGTGGTGGGGCGATCGCGGCCAAACGGCTCGCGGAGTGGTCCCGACCCGGGGAAGTGGAAGTGGTGTTGGTGGACCGGAGCCCCTGGCACGAGTACCGGCCCAGCTACCTCTGGGTGATGACGGGCAAGCGCCAGCCTGAGGAGGTGCGCCGCCCCCTGAAGCTCCTGGAGGCCCGCTACGGCACCCGGGTGGTGCAGGCGGCGGTGACCCGCATCGACCCACAAGCCCACAGGGTGGACACGGAGGCGGGCGGCTTCGACTACGACTTCCTGGTGGTGGCCCTGGGCGCCGCGCTCCGCCCGGACCCCCGCACGGAGGGACACGAAGGGCCGTGGGAGCTGGAGCACGCCCTGCGCCTGCGGGAGCGGCTTCGGGAGTTCCGGGGCGGCCACGTGGTGGTGGGTCCCGTGGAGTGGCCGTACCGCTGTCCGCCCGCCCCCTTCGAGGTGGCCTTCATGCTCCGCTACCTGGCAGACCAGCGCCACGTGTCCGACCGGACCCGTATCACCGTCTTCCACCCCTGGCAGCAGCCCATGGAGACCTTCGGCCCCCTCATGGTGGAGGGCTTCCGCGCCTTCCTGCGGCAGTTCCGGGTGGACTTCCAGGGAGGCTTCCAGCTGGAGGTTCACGACCGCGACCGCCGCGTGCTGCGTTCTGCGGACGGACGGCTGCTGGAGTACGATCTCGCGGTCCTCGTCCCGCCCCACGCGCCGCCGGAGCCGGTGCGCAACTCGCCCCTCGCGGCCGCGGGCGGCTACATGGAGGTGACCCTGCCCAGCATGGCCTCGCCCCGGTACCCGGAGGTGTACGGGATCGGGGACGTGGTGGCCCCCACCATCGGGCTGGGCATGGCCGGGGTGTTCGCCCACTTCCAGGCAGACCACGTGGCCACCCAGATCCTGGACCGGGTCCGTGGGGTGTACCTGGGCGAGCTGTACAACATGGTGGGCGTGTGCGTGATGGACACCGGCTATATGGGTGCCGCGGTGTGGTGCGACTTCACCGACAAGCTGTACGGGCGCTCCCCCTACCCCGACTGCCGGCTGCTGGGCGGGATGCGGCTGTTCCGCTCGGTGAAGGTGGGGTTCGAGCGCCTGTGGTTTGCCAGCCTGTTCGGACGCTGAGGAGGGAGGGCCATGGAGAGGGAAGCGGACCTCCAGCGGGTTTTGGACAAGGTCGCCGCGCACGCGGAGGCGGTGGAGGCCTTCGTGGAGATCTTGGGAAAGCTCCACCGGGCCGGTTTGTTGGCGGCCGTGGACGGCGTGCTGGAGGAGTTCGACGAGCAGTTCAGCGCCGCCACCCGGCCCGAGCTCATGACCATGCTGGCCAACCTCATGATGCTCTTGGGCACGGTAGGCCAGGTGCGGTACGAGCCCTTCTTCCGGGCCGCCATGTACGCCCCCCAGGCGGTGAACGAGGCCCTGGAGCGCCTGGACCGGAAGCCCAAGACCCTGGGGGTGAGGGAGCTGTGGGCTCTGCTGCACAACCCTCAGGTGGCGGCCGCGGTGGAGATCCTGGTGGAAGCCCTGAGGGCTTTACAGCCTCCCCGAGAGAGCAAACCGGCGTCGTAGCGCAAGTCGGGGGATGTCGTGGCGAAGGAGGGGATCATGCGAAACGTTGGGACCTGGGATCGCGCGGCCCGTCTGGTGTTGGCCGTGGCGCTGGCCTACCTCGCCACCCGCGCCAGCGGAGGGTGGGCTTGGGTAGCCGGCCTCGCGGCCGTGGTAGCTGCCCTGACCGCCGTGGTGGGTTACTGCCCCCTGTACGCGCTGCTGGGGATCCGGACCTGCCCCGCGCCTGGGGACCGCTGAACCGCGGCCGAGACGCAAGCCGGCTACCGCGGCAGGATCTGACCGCGGATCTCTCCCGCGGGGTAGGCCACGGTGTGTACGTTCACGTAGGCCTCCCCGAGCCGCATGCGCTCCAGGAGGGCCGAGAGGGGCTGGCGGGCCAGAGGGCCGACGAGGTTGGCCGCGGTGAAGACCCCGGAGGCCAGCTCGCCGTCAAACCGGCCCGGCTTGAGCTGGGGTGGCGGGGCCGAGGGATACAGCCACACCACCACAGGCCCGTTCTGCCCGGGGGGCGCCACGTGGATGTGGGCCATCTGCACGTTCACCAACCGGGACACCTCCAGGCGGTAGCGGACGCTGCTGCCGTCCGCGGCCACCTCGAAGGTGGCTACGCCCAGCGCCTGCGTGGCGACCGTAGGCACCTGCTCCCGGCCCCACAGGTGCGCCACGTACACGGCGGGCGCCTGGGCGCCGCCCGGAAGAGCTGTCAGTACCGCCACGACCACCACACCGACGAACCAGCGCGCCCTTCGTCCCACCGCGACCTCCCGCAATCCCGCCTGGCACCAGGGTGAGTCCTCTCCTTCACGGAACTGTCACGGCTCGCGGCCCCCGGCAGGCCGCGCCACGGTCGCCATCGAGCTAGCCACCGGCGGAGCCGCGCCACGTCCCTCAGGCCACCCCGGTCCCGTGTGCCGGCGGTTTCTCGGAACAGCCCCCCTCTGCCCGGGAACAGCAGCAGGGTTGGCGGTCGACGACCGCGCGAAACGCCCCGGACCCGTTCGTGGAAAGGGCTGTTATACTGTCGCTCGGGGAGCTCCATGCAGAGCGAGGTCGTGTTCCTCGTGGAAGAAGGGGCGGCTTGCCGGTACGTCGCCCGGGCGTTTGGTCATTCCATCTTCACCCAGGCGGACTCCTTGGAGGAGCTGCGCGACATGGTGCGCGATGCTGTGGTCTGCCACTTTGATGATCCCCCCCGGTGATCCGCCTGCACTTCGTACGCGACGAAGTCCTGACCCTTTGAAGCTCCCGCGCGGTATCTCGGGCGACCAGCTCCGCCGGTTCCTCAGCCGCTATGGCTACGAGCTCGTCCGACAGACCGGCAGTCATATGCGGCTGGGATCGAGGATGCGGGACGCTCCCCACGCCATCACAGTGCCGGCACACCGCACCCTGGACCCCGGCACCCTAGACCACCCCAAAAATCGCTCCGCGATTTTTGGGGGCCCCGGTCTCCTTCCATTCGTTGGTTTTTCCGGGACACGCTCCTAGCCCGGCGTCCGGCCTGCCCGGGCTTCCTGGATGGCTCGCCACACGCGCTCCGCCCGCAGGGGGGTGTCCAGGTGCCGGATGCCGAAGGGCCGCAAGGCGTCCAGGACCGCGTTCACGAAGGCGGGCGTGGCCCCGATGGTCCCCGCCTCTCCCACGCCCTTCGCTCCCAGGGGGTTCGTGGGGGAAGGTGTCACGGTGCGGTGCATCTCCACCGCGGGCGCGTGCACCGCCCGGGGTAAGGGGTAGTCGGCCAGGCTCCCCGTGAGGGGCTGTCCGGCGGGGTCGTACACCACTTCCTCCAGGAGGGCCTGGCCCATGGCCTGCACGATGCCGCCCTGGATCTGCCCCTCCACCAACAAGGGGTTGACCACCACCCCACAGTCGTCCACGCTCACGTAGCGCTGGACCTGCACCGCTCCGGTTTCCGGGTCCACCTCCACCACACACAGGTGCGCTCCGAAGGGGGCCGTGGTCTGCTCCACCACGAAGGTGCCCTCTTCCTCAAGCCCCGGTACCACGCCCTGCGGGAGGCGGCCCGGTTGGTAGGCCGCCTCCGCCACCTGGGCCACCGTCACCGCCCGGTCTACGGCGCCCCGCACCGCGATCTTCCCCTCCCGCAGCTCCAGGTCCTTGGGCGAAGCTTCCAGCAGGTGCGCCGCCACCCGGAGCATCTTCCGCCGTACCTTCTCCGCAGCCCGGAGCACCGCCGACCCCCCGACCACCAAGGTCCGGCTCCCCGCGGTGCCCTGGCCTGCGGGCACCGCCAGGGTGTCCCCGTGCAGCACCTCCACCCGGTCGGGAGGGATCCCCAGGCGGTCCGCCACGATCTGCGCGAAGCCTGTGGCACCGCCTTGGCCGTGGGGGGAGGTACCCGTGAGCACCACCGCGCTGCCGTCGGGCAGCACCCGCACCCGTGCGGTTTCCCAGCCGAAGGTGCAGACCTCCACGTAGCAGGACAGCCCGATGCCGAGATAGCGGCCGCGCCTGCGGAGCTCCGCCTGCTGCCGCCGCAGCTGCCGGTAGCCGGACCGGTCCAGGAGCACCCGCAGGGCCCCGCGGTAGTCTCCGCTGTCGTAGCGTGCCCCCGTGGGGGCCCGGTAGGGGAAGGCGCTCTTGGGCAGCAGGTTGCGCCGCCGGACGGCGGCGGGGTCCAAGCCCAGCTCCGCGGCCACGAGGTCCATGAGCCGTTCCAGGTAGAAAGTCGCTTCGGGCCGCCCGGCACCCCGGTAGGCTCCGGTGGGCGTCTTGTGGGTGAACACCTCCACCACTTCCGCGTGGACGTTCTCGATGGCGTACGGCCCCGTGAGGACCCTCACCGTAAGGGCAGGGACGTCCACCGTGGTGGACAGGGTGTAGGCGCCCACGTCCGCCACCAGCCGAGCCCGCAGGGCGAGCACCCTCCCCCGGGCGTCGCAGGCGACCTCGAACTCGCCTGCCTGCGACCTCCCTTGGGCCGTGGCCACCAGGTTCTCGCGCCGGGTCTCCACCCACTTCACGGGCCTGTGCACCCGTTGGCTGAGGTGAGCCACCAAGACCTCTTCCGGGTACGTGTTCAGCTTGACCCCGAACCCGCCGCCCACGTCGGGGGCCACCACCCGCACGCGGCTTACGGGGAGCTCCAAAGCTTGCGCCAGGGCGTCCCGGAGGTCGTGGGGCACCTGGGTGGACGACCACACGGTGAGCGTGCCCCGGGCGCCGTCCCAGGCCGCCAGCACGCCCCTGGTCTCCAGCGGCATGCCTGCCACCCGCTGCTGTCGGATGGTAGCCCGTACCACCCGTTCGGCCCGCCCGAAGGCACCGTCGGGGTCTCCGGCTCGAACCTGCCGGCGGTACACCACGTTGGTGCCCAGCTCCGGGTGGACCAGGAGGTCGCCTTCCAGAGCCCGCAAGGGGTCTGTCACCGGCTCCAGAGGCTCGTAGGTGACCTCCACCAGCGACGCGGCGTCCTCTGCTTCCGCCCTGCTCCTGGCCACCACCGCGGCCACGGGCTGCCCCACGTACCGCACCACCCCGGACGCCAGCACTGGGTGGAGGGCCAGCTTGGCCCCTCGGAGGCCCTCCACGGGCACGCCGCCGAGGGGCAAGTCCGCGGCGGTGAGCACAAGGAGTACGCCCGGCGAGCTTCGCGCCCGGCTGCCGTCCACCCGCACCACCCGCGCGTGGGCGTGGGAGCTGCGGACGAAAGCCACGTGCACCGTCCCCTCCAGGGCGATGTCGTCCACGTAGGTCCCGCGTCCCCGCAGCAGCTTCGGGTCTTCGATGCGGCGAACTCGCCTCCCCGTCCACACCGGCGCGTCTGTCATGGCTTCCTCCCAACACGCGTTCGGAGTCTATTCTACCGGGCTGTGGGGTACACGGAAGGGTGGAGCGGCGGTGCCCGTGAAGACTTCGGAGCAGGGGTCCCGTTTCGGAGGCCAAAGCTCGTGGGCCTCCCTGGCCTGGGGCGCCGTGGCGGCGGCGCTGCTGGCGGGAGGTGCGTGGGCCTGGGCCACGACCAGCCGAGCCCTCACAGGGGGCGCCGCGGAGGCCGGGGTTTCCGCGAAGCCCGCCCAGCGCACTCCCGCCGCGGCGGAGCGCCGGGTCGCCGGCAGCCCAGCGTGCCCGCAAGGACCGTGCGGCACCCGGGGCCCAGGGCCGGGCTACTGGATCCGGCTCGGGCCCACCCGTGACCTGAAAACCCTCAGCCGCACCGCCGGCCGCCTGAGCGAACGGTACGGAATCCTCGGCCGCGTCCAGACCACGTGGGCCGTGGCGGCCTACCGGGTGGTTTCCGGCCCCGTACGCCTGCGCAAGGCCGCGGAGGAGCGCCGCCGGGTCCTGGCGGTCTCCGGGCTGGCCGCGGAGGTGCGCGAACGAGCGGACGGGTACGTCCTGGACTTCGGAGTCTTCCAGGACGCCGCGGCCGCGGAGAGGGTCGCCCGGGCGGTCCGCTCCCGGGGCTACGGGACCTCGGTGGAGCCGGTGCGGACTCCCGCGTACACCTTGACCGTGGGACCGCTCCCCGAGCGCGCGTTCCTGGCTGTGGCACGCACCCTCCGGGAAGCCGGGGCGGAGTTCACCGTCGCGAGCGGCCGGTGACGAGGCCGACGCCCACCGACCCCGCGGAGGTCCTCGCGTCGTTCCCCCGGAGGCGGGTGTGGTCTAGACTGTTGGCCGTGGGGGCCAAGGAGGTCTGACCGTCCGGCGAACGCAGCTGACCCGGCCATGGAGTCGCGGAAACCCTCGTGGCGGAAACTGCTGGAGCAGTGGCGGCAGGCCTTCTCAGACCCCGGACCTGCGCCTCCTTCTCCCGCCACCGCGGGACCTGCGGAGGAGGCGGCCGTCCCCAGCGCCCTGGTGGTCGGCGAAAGCCTGCCCTCATGGCTCGCCGCGGGCCTCGGACAGGGTTGCCGGGTGGAGGTGGCTCCCTTGGCGGACGCCCTGGAACTGCTGCAGACGGACCACTACGACCTCCTGGTGTTGGACGTGGAGTCCTGCGGGCGCCCGGCGCCGGACGCCGTGCGGACGCTGCGGGCGTACCGTCAGGCTCCGATTCTGTTGGTGGCCCCGCGGGCGCTCCGGGACACCGTGGCCGAGGCCTTGGAAGCGGGGGCGGACGAGTTCCTCTTCCGGGACGGCCCGCCGTCGGGCGAGCTCGTGCGCCACGCGGTGGAACACGCGGTGCTCCGGCGCAGCTTCCGAGACCTGACCCAAACCGACGTGGACCCCCTCACCGGGGCCCTCAGCCCGCAGGCCTTCCGCAGGCTGTACGAGGAACGGAGGGCCCGCAGCAGGCTGTTCGGGGAGCGGTTCACGGTCCTGGTGGCGCAGGTCCTGGACCTCTCCCGGATCCAGGCGGCTTACGGCCCGGAGGCCCTGGAAGCGGTGCTGCAGCACGCGGCCGGCGCCCTCCGGGGCGCGGTGCGCAGCACGGACGCGGTCACGCACCTGGGACAGGGGGTGCTGGCAGCTCTGCTCAACAACGGGGACCGCCAGCGGGTGCAGTCCATCACGGACCGCCTGCACGAGGAAGCGGAGCGCTACCGTCCCTCCCGGTACCCCGGCCTCCACCTCCGGCTGCGGATCGCCCACGCCACCGTGGAAGCAGGCAGCGACGCCCTGGCGGAGGCCACCCAGAGCCTCTCGGCGCCACCAGGGGACGGGTCCGCTACGAGCGCCGGCGTGTGATCTCCGCCACCGCCGCCGGGTTCTCCAGGGCGCTCAAGTCCCCGGGGTCCTGGCCCAGGTAAGCGGCCCGGATGACCCGACGCATGATCTTGGCGTTGCGGGTCTTCGGCAGGTCCCCCACGAACTCCACCACCTCGGGCTGGAGGGGCTTGCCCAGCCGCTCCGCCACTAGAGCCTTGAGCTCCTCCGCCAGCCCCTGGCTGGGCGCGTGGCCCGGTTTGAGGACCACGAAACACGCCACCGCCTCCCCTTTGATCTCGTGGGGGATCCCCACCGCCGCGGCCTCGCTCACCCCCGGGTGCGTGACCAGCACCGACTCCACCTCCGCGGGCCCCACCCGCTTGCCCGCCACCTTCAACGTGTCGTCGGACCGGCCGAGGATGTACCAGAAGCCGTCCTGGTCCCGCACCGCCCAGTCGCCGTGCACCCACACCCCGGGCCACCGGGACCAGTAGGTCTCCACGTACCGCTGCGGGTCCTGCCAGAATCCCTTGGTCATGCCCGGCCACGGCTTGGTCACCACCAGCTCCCCGACCTCGCCCGCCGCCGCGGGTCTGCCCTCGGGGTCATAGATGTCCGCAGCCATTCCCAGGCACGGCCCCGCGAAGGAACACGGCTTGCACGGGTGGATCACCGTCCCGCACACGATCCCCCCGGACACCTCGGTGCCGCCGGAGTAGTTCACCACGGGACACCGACCCCGGCCCACCTGCCGGAAGTACCAGAGGTACGGGTCGGGGTTCCACGGCTCACCCGTGGAGCCCAGAACCCGCAGGCTGTCCAGGCGGAAGCGGGCAGGCCACTCCTCCCCGTACCGCATGAGGGCCCGCACCGCGGTGGGCGCGATGCCGAAGACCGTGATCCCGTGCCGGTCCACCAGCTCCCACAGGCGTCCCGGGTGCGGGTGGTCGGGGACGCCCTCGTACAGGACCATGCAGGCTCCCAGGGTCAAGGTGCCCAACACAAGCCACGGCCCCATCATCCAGCCCATGTCCGTGAGCCAGAAGACCACGTCCCGGGCCTGTACGTCGAAGTGGAAAGCCATGTCGCAGCTGCCCTTGAGGGGGAACCCCGCGTGCACGTGCACCGTCCCCTTCGGCCTGCCCGTGGTCCCGGACGTGTAGATGATCATGAAGGGGTCCATGGACCCCATGGGCTCTGTGGGCGTGTCCGCGGGCTGGCCCGCGGTGGCCTCGTGCCACCACACGTCCCGCCCCGGCCGCCACCCGTCCGTGTGGCCGACCCGTCGCACCACCAGGAGGTGCTCCACGCTCGGGCACTGCCGGGCGGCCTCGTCCGCGTACCGCCACAGGGGGATCGTCTGCCCGCGCCGGTAAAACCCATCCGCGGTGATGAGGAGCTTGGCCTCGCAGTCCCGCACCCGGGTGGCGACCGCCTCCGGGGCGAACCCGGAGAACACCGGGGTCACGATGGCCCCCACCTTCGCGCACGCCAGCAGGGCCACCGCCACCTCCGGCACCATGGGCAGGTACAGGGCCACCCGGTCGCCCCGGCCCACCCCGAGCCGCCGCAGGGCGGCCGCGGCCCTGCAGGTCTCCGCGTCCAGCTCCTCGTACGTGAGCGCCCTCTGGGACCCGTCTTCCCCCTCCCACCGGAGGGCTACGCGGGACGCCGCGGGTGTAGCGCGGTACTTGTCCAGGGCGTTGTGCACCAGGTTGAGTTCGCCCCCGCAGAACCACTCGGTCCACTCCACGCCCCTCCGGTCGTCGTACACCCGCTGGTACGGCCGGTACCACCGCACGTCCATCTCCTGCAGGGCCGCGGGCCAAAACCAGTCCGGGTCCTCCACGGACCGGCGGTACAGGTCCTCGTACGACGCGAGGCCGTAGCGCCGCATGAACCGCGCCAACCGGCTGGCCTCCACCACCTCCTGGCTGGGCCGCCACACCACTTCTCCGCCCACGACCGCCGCTTCCATCCTGGACACCCCCCTCAAAGGTTTGCCGCGACCCCGGATCCTTCCTCCGCGGGTTGACCCCCGCGCGGAGGCTCAGGGTATGCTCGCGGCGTGGAAGACTCCCTGCGCCGCGTGGAAGCCGAGGTGGTGGCCTGCCGCCGGTGCCCGCGCCTGGTGGCGTACCGGGAGCAGGTGGCCCGGGTGAAGAAGCCGGAGTTCCGCCACTGCGAGTACTGGGCTAGACCGGTGCCTGGGTTCGGGGACCCCCAGGCGCGGGTGCTGTTGGTGGGCCTGGCACCTGCGGCCCACGGGGCCAACCGCACGGGGCGCATGTTCACCGGCGACCTGCCCAACGGCGCCTCCGTGTGGCTGGTGCGCAGCCTGCACCGCACCGGGTTCGCCAACCAGCCCACCAGCCTCCACCGGGACGACGGGCTGCGGCTGCGGGACGCCTACGTCACCGCCGCGGTCCGCTGCGCGCCCCCGCAAAACCGGCCGACCCCGGAGGAGTTGGACCGGTGCTTCCCCTTCCTGGTGCGGGAGTTCGCGCTCCTGCCCCGGGTGCGGGTGGTGGTGGCCCTGGGCGCGGTGGCCTTCGCCACGGTCTTGCGGCTGCTGTCTTCTTTCGGCGTAGAGCTCCCGCGCCCCAGGCCCCGCTTCGCCCACGGTGCCCTGTACCGGTTCCCCGGCCAGGTGCAGGGCCGGTCCGCGCCCGCGGTGCTGTGCACGTACCACCCCAGCCGCCAGAACACCCAGACGGGGAGGCTCACGGCCCGCATGCTGGACTCCGTGTTCCGCCGGGCGCGGCAGCTGGCGGAGGAGGGCCCGTGAACGACGAGGCGTGGATGCGGGAGGCCCTGCGGGAGGCGGAGCGGGGCGCCTGCTACGGAGAGGTGCCCGTGGGCTGCGTGGTGGTCTGCCACGGGAAGCTGGTGGCCCGTGCCCACGACCGCCGGGAGTCCCTCCGGGACCCCACCGCCCACGCGGAGGTGCTGGCCCTCCGGGAGGCGGCCCGGGTGTTGGGGACGTGGCGGCTGGAGGGCTGCACCGCGTACGTGACCGTGGAACCGTGCCCCATGTGTGCGGGAGCCCTGGTCCTGGCCCGGGTGCGCCGCTTGGTGTACGGCGCTCCCAGTCCCAAGAGCGGGGCGGTACGGACCCTGTACCGGATCCCTGAAGATCCCCGGCTCAACCACCGGCTGGAGGTGACCGCGGGGGTGCTGGAGGCAGAGTGCCAGGCGCTGCTGCGCCGCTTCTTCCACGACCTCCGGGAGGCACAGGGGTAGGCCACGGCCTGTTACCGTGACTCTTCCTGGAACGACCCCTCCGACGCCAGAGCCTCTGCGTCCTGCCGCACCGCCCGCAGGGCTTCCCCCAGACCTTCCTCCGAGGCCCGGCGTTCCAGGTATTCCAGGTCCACGTCGCGGTGGACGGCGAGCATGGTCACGCACCACTCCCGGGCTTCCGCGTCGTTCCAGTGCACCGCGGCATTGAGACGGTCCACCAGCAGGTCTTCCAAGCCGATCACCGCCACCGGGCCGTCCTCCGTGTGCACGTGAACCACCCGGGAGTAGTCTCCCGCCAGAGGAGGGGTGGGGAAGTCCACCACCACGTCCAACTCCCGGTGTACCCAGGCGCTGCCCCGGCGTTCGAACCCCACCGCCTCCAGTCGTTCGCGCAGCACGGCTGGCTCCGCGTGGGCGACCAGGTCCACGTCGCGGGACAGGTACGCGCCGCCGGTGTAGAAGGACACCGCCGACCCTCCCACCACCACGGGTTCGCCGAAGTCTCCCAGCACGCGGGACAGGAC
>Ga0197143_1002259_pt1 | contig 14521 bp, 14 predicted proteins | sample GBS70_MetaG_FD_148603 | JGI IMG/M metagenome (GOLD analysis project Ga0197143, IMG submission 148603) | Sediment microbial communities from Great Boiling Springs, Gerlach, Nevada, United States - GBS 70_MetaG | ecosystem: Environmental > Aquatic > Thermal springs > Hot (42-90C) > Sediment...
TCTTTTTGATGACAGTTTACGCATTCCTTAGCATGTCCGTAAAACCACCCAAAAAACATCAAAACAAAGATCCCGTTTGTTGTTAAAATTTTCTTCATCTGCACACCTCCATATCTTTTTAAATAATAATAATAAAAAAAAATATATAAAGTCAAGAAAACTCGAATTTGAAGTGCTTTCTGAAAAAGGTAGTGTCTTGAATTTTGTGTATGAGAGTAAAAGAGAAGGGAGAAGTAATAAAATACCACGTGATGGCGGAAATACCACCAGCAGGTGCAACCACGATTAAGGAGAAACTTCAGGAGGCTGTACAAAATTTATCACAGGATGGAGGGTACTCAAAGATGAGATATGGTTAGAGGAAGTAGATCTGGGATTTTTGTCCAAAATCATCCTTTGTGCTTTCTGAAAAACCTCTGGTTTAATTTTAAGGGGTTTTGTTTTGGATTTATTTCTGATGTTTCTTTTCTGGATTTTTTCTCCCATTCCTCCGTTTCTTTCTCATCTTTCAATTTGAGAACCCCCCCACAATGGAAAGTTGATTATTCAACAAAGCATTTTAGGCTTGACCTTATTTCTTTTGGGAAGATAGTAAAGTTAGTGTATAGGTCTAATTTTGATTTTATTTCTTCGGCGAAATGTGGGTAATGGGATTTGATAGATTCTAAAAAGTTTTTTCAATCTGTGTTATCTTTTCTAGGGTCTCTTTTAAAACTTCATACTTCATGTTGACCTCCTTTCAGAGGTATTTTGTCCTGCTCCCCCTTTTGGGGCTGGGCTTTTTTCTCCTTCTTATCATCATTTCATCCTCCTTTTTACGTAATCATAATTACAGTGTATATAATATATCTCATCTTACGCAAAATTATATTAACTCCCCTATGGGCAAAGCAAAGTTAATTATTCAACAAAGCATAAATTCCTTACACAAAATTATAATAACTCCCATCGTTAGATATCTGGAAAAAGATACATAGATGTGCTAACCAACTTCTTGTTATCGTAGAAAAAAGAAGAGAACCTTGCAAAAACGGATAGAGACTGAAGTGAGGCAACAGGAGCGTTTGGGAAAAACTTAAATGAGGCAACACTCTTCATGGAAAAACATTTGCTCAGAGAAAAAAAATTTAAGAAACTTTAAAAAGTATTGAAGGACAATGAAAGAGAAGAATCCTTTCAAAAACTCAATTGAGATAGTGAAGATAATGAGCCTCAGCATTTCTATTTTTTTTCTTTTCAGGCTCTTTTCCTGTGGAAGAGCCGCTCCTCCAGTAGCAAAAGATATGCTCTTTCCTCAAAAGCCAGTAATAAAGAGAGCAATTTACAGAGACGAATTTCTCAGGGTTATTCTGAAGATGGAGGAAGACCCTTATATTTCTCATTTCTCATTTATTGATAAATGCACCGAAAGGGAGGAGAAGGTGAAATTTATAAAGGGTGTGAACACTTACTTTTTTTCCTTTCAGGTTGAGAGGGGATGTGAGGTTTTTATTTCTGCAAAAAACAGATATGAAAGAGGGGAAGACGGGATCCGGTTGAAAATTCCTGAAGAGGTTCCTCTGGAGAAGATATCCGATTTTTCTGTGTCAAGGTTTTCTAACAGGGTTGAGCTCGGGTTTGAAAATCCAGTTCTTGTCAACATATATAGAGATGTTGAAGAACTCCCGATAAACGAAAAACCGTTGAGCGGTAAAAGTTTTATAGATTACAACGTTGAGGCTACAGGACAATATCGTTACGGGTTAAGAGTGGTATATTATATAAATGGAATAGAAGTGGAAGGAGAATTTTCCGGCTGGAAAGAGGTTCCACCTGTAAGAGAGCTTCTTCTTCCACCTCCTGAGGAAGTGAGAGCAAAAATTGAGGGAGGTAAACTTGTAGTCGAGTGGATGCCTGTTTTAAATGAGGAACTTATGGGGTATAATTTATATATTTATTCAAAAGGAAAACCTGTGAGAATTAACGAAGCACCTGTAGAAAGAAGTTATTTTGAGTGTAAAATTGAGATGGATGTTGAAAGGGTAGGAGTGAGCTCCGTGAACAGAAGTGGAAGAGAAGGAGAGGTAAAATGGGCAAAGATAAAACAGAGAAAATAAAGATATTTCTCATTGACGGAAGTTCTTTTATCTTTCGCGCTTTTTTCGCCATTCCCCATCTCTCCAGCTATAAGGGAGTTCCGACAAACGCAGTTTATGGAGTTGTCAACATGATTCTGAAAGTTATGAAGGAGTTTTCTCCAGAGTATCTCTCAGTGGTTATGGATTCAAAGGGAAAGACGAGGAGGCATGAGGTGTATAAGGAATACAAGGCAACCCGTCCCTCTCTCCCTGAGGAGCTTTCGGTTCAGATTCCTTATATTGAAAAGATCATCCCGGCTCTCGGAATTCCTGTACTTCGATTTGAAGGGTATGAGGCAGATGATGTAATTGCTACAGTGGCGAAGAAGTTTTCGGGCAAAGGTTATGAAGTGATAGTGATAGGTGCGGATAAGGACTTATATCAGATAATCGGAGAAAACGTGAAGCTTTACGACCCCATGAGGGACAGATGGATCGATGAGGAGTATGTGATTGAAAAATTCGGTGTATCTCCAAAGGAAATTGTTGACTTTCTCGCCCTCACAGGAGACACTATTGATAACATACCCGGGGTTCCGGGCATAGGGGAGAAAACGGCTCAGGAGTTGATAAAAAGATTCGGAAGTCTTGAAGGAATATATGCTTCACTCTCACAGATAGATAAGAAGGGGCTCGCGGATAGGCTCCTTGCCCACAGGGATTCTGCGTTTATAAGCAGAGGATTGGTAAAGCTTGAGACAGACCTTCCTCTCAACATAGATATTGAAGATTTGAGACTTAGAGAGAAGAATTTTGAAGTCATTGACAAAATTTTCAGGGAACTGGGATTCAGCAAACTTCTTGCAGAGTTATATCCAAAAAGGGAAATTTCCGAGGATTTCTCCATCATTTTGGAGCCCTCTAAATTAGAGGAGGTTATGAAACTGGCGGAGGAAGCAGGAAAACTGGGCATTGACCTTGAAACAACCTCCCTTGACCCATACACCGCCAGGTTAGTTGGAATTTCAATTACAGTAGACGGAGAGAAGGCGTTTTATGTTCCCGTGGGACATTCGTATCTTGGGGCACCGCGGCAGATTCCGGTGGAGGAAGTTTTCAGAATCATGAAGCCGGTTCTTGAAAGTGAAAGGGTTTTAAAATACGGACAGAACCTGAAATACGATTTTATGGTTTTGAAAAAATATGGAATTCACCTTTCTCCCATAGGGGGAGACTCAATGATCGCATCTTACCTTTTAAATCCGGACAGACGCCATCACAACCTCGATGAACTTTCCGTTGAGTATCTCGGTCACAAAATGATTACATACTCCGAAGTTACAGGAAAGGGAAAGGGACAAATTTCTTTTGATATGGTGGATGTGAAAACTGCTTCAAGGTATTCATGCGAGGATGTGGTGGTAGCCTTTAAAATTGCCCACAAACTGGAAAAGTTGATTGAGGAAGACGGTATGCTTGAGCTTTACAAAAACATAGAAATACCACTCATCGAGGTTCTTGCTCATATGGAACTTTCGGGTGTGAAAATTGACGAAGAGAAGATAAAAGAGATTGATGATTACCTTTCAAAACGGATATCAGAGGTTAGAAACAAGATATGGGAACTTGCGGGCGAGAGGTTCAATCCCGATTCTCCGGTTCAGTTGAGGGAGATTCTGTTTAAGAAGTTGAAACTGCCCGGCACAAAAAAGGGAAAAACGGGTTATTCTACAGATTCTGAGGTTCTTGAGAAACTTGCCCAGCACCATCCAATATGTCTTTATCTCCTTGAATACAGGGGGCTCTCAAAACTCAAGAGCACATATACTTTTAACCTTTTGAAGATAAATCCTGTGACAGGAAGGGTTCACACATCTTTCAATCAGACAGTTACTGCCACAGGGAGGCTTTCTTCATCAGACCCAAACCTTCAAAACATCCCCGTAAAGGGTGAAGAGGGAAAAATGATAAGGAGCGCTTTTGTGCCCGAAAAAGGGAACCTTTTTATTTCAGCGGACTACTCCCAGATAGAGTTGAGGATTCTTGCCCATCTTTCGGGCGACGAGGCTCTCATTAAGGCTTTTGAAAAGGGAGAGGATATACACAGAGCAACTGCCTGCGAGATATTTGGCGTGAAGCCAGAAGAAGTGACTCCTGAGATGAGAAGGACAGCCAAGACTATAAACTTTGGAATTATCTACGGAATTTCTCCACACGGGCTTTCAACAGAACTGGGCATAAGCCATTCTGAGGCAAAGAATTTGATAGAAAGGTATTTTGAAAAGTACAGGGGTGTAAAGAAGTTTATAGATACCCAGCTTGAAAATGCGAGGAAGGAGATGGTTGTGAGGACGATCTTTGGAAGGAAGAGGCATGTTCCTGATATAAACTCTGCAAGTCCCGGTGCAAGGGGATTTGCCGAAAGGGTTGCGATAAATGCCCCTGTTCAAGGTTCAGCAGCCGACCTTATCAAACTTGCCATGATTAACATTTACAGAAGGATAAAAAACGGAGAAGTCAACATGAAGATGCTCATTCAGGTTCACGATGAACTTCTTTTTGAAGTTAAAGAAGAGGAAGTAGAGAAAGGAGTGGGAATTGTGAAGTACGAAATGGAGAATGCATTTCCAATGAGAGTTCCTCTTAAAGTGGATATAGGAATTGGAAGGAACTGGAGCGAGGCAAAAGGGTAAGGGGAATCTATTTTTTTAAAGGGCTATTTTTGCCCACTTCATGGAAAAGAAGCGCGAAGAGAGAATTAGCGAAAGCAAAACAAGATAGAGCGAGACGGAAAGCCATGCTCCATTTAAACCCATCTGTGCCTTTATACCGAGGATATAAACGAGTGGAAGAAAGAATAGCCAGTGAGAAAATATTTCGGCTGTCATGACGAACCTTGAATCGCCTGCTCCGAGGAGGGAGTAAGAGAGAATGAGGGTTATTGCTATGAGGAACTGAGACAATGCGAGGATTTTGAATGCCCCTTTCCCGTAAAACCAGATCTCTTCACTGGATGTGAAGAGGTTGAGGATTTTCCTTGAGAGGAAGAATTCTATGACTCCCAGCCCCTCTATTACAATTACGCCTATTTTTACCGCCTCCAGCACATAGGTTTTTGCGAGGTATGGGTCCTTTTTACCGAGATTCTGCCCCATGTATGTGGCGGATGCTACCCCTATTCCTATACATGGCATGAAGATAAAAGAAGAGAACTGAATGAGGACATTTGATATCGCTTGCTCCACCGTTCCTATTCTTCCCACAATCCATATAAATACCAGAAAACCAAACGCAGTTACAGAGGCGCTTACTCCTGCGGGAAGGGATACCTTAAGTATATTCTTAAGAACTGAAAGGGAGAAGTTCTTTCGCGACCATATTTTATACTTTTTATAAGAAGACCTTAAACTCACAGAAACCATGTAGAAGGCTCCTATGTAAGAGGCTGATGTAGCAGCAATTCCGGCTCCTTTCGTTCCCATTTTTGGAAATCCAGCCTTTCCGAGGATTAAGAGATATCCCACTATGGCGTTGTATATGTTCATTATTATGGTAGCATTCATATAAATTTTTGTGATTCCGATTCCATCGAAAAACCCTTTTAAAGACATCATCGTCAGCATCGGAAGAAGTCCGAGAAATCTCAATTTCACGAAGGGGATTCCAGCATCGATTACATTCTGATCTGACGAAAGATGAGGAAGTATAAGGGGAGTGAGGAACCATCCAAGTAACCCTATAAGTGCTCCATTCAAAAAGGAGTAAATCAGAGAGTTAAAAAGAGCCTTTCCAGCCTCTTCGCTTTTTCCCTCTCCTTCCTTTCTTGAAACAACTGCCTGTGTTCCCACTCCTATTGCGTTGAAAAAGCTCCCTATTACCCACAGGAAAATTATTCCCAGCCCCACTGCTGCAAGAGAATAAACTGCCTCTTCGCCAGGCAATCTGCCAAGAAATGCAGTATCAAGAAGGTTTATGAGGGTCTGTGAGAGGTTTGCAATCACAACAGGGATTGCGAGCGTTATCAGGTTCTTTGAAATTTCCTTTTTGAAAAACATACTCAAACTTTACCATTTACAATTCCTTTTACAAGAAATGGAGTGAAAAGTAAAGGGTCCCCCTCCCTTCATAGCGAAAGAGCTGAATAGAAGATTACCTTGAAAAATAAGAAGTCAACGAAAAATTTTTGAGGAAAATGGTCCGGAAAACAGAAGGAGCAGAGGAAAGGTGTATTTTTGAAATCTGGTGTAGAGGAAAAATTCATAAAGGAAAATAAATGAAGTGGAAATTTGATGCAGGTCTTCAAAAATCTATATTTATAGCCCCCAGCGTTTTATATTAAAGAGACCTACTTTATTACTACTTTGCTGTGGTCTCCGAGAAGGAATTTATGGGCTTTAGGAGATTTTTCCTCGGTGGAGGTAATGGAGACGTTTTTCCCTATGAGGCTGTCTGTAATTCTCCCGGGTATATTGAGGATTCTGGAACCGCTGAGTATGATGGAATGTTCTATTTCACAGTTTTCAATCAGGACGTCGTCGTGAACCGATGTAAATGGACCTATGTATGAATTTATCACCTTCGTCCTCTTTCCTATGATAGCAGGTCCCCTGATTATGCTGTTCTTTATCTCTGCTTCTTCTTCAATAAGAACCTTAAACTGCACATCCGATGAGGAATCAATTTTTCCTTTGTTTACCACCTCCACCTCAAAGGAATCAAGAACCATTCTGTTAGCCTCGAGCAAATCCTCCAGTTTTCCGGTATCCTTCCACCACCCTTTCACTATATGGGGGCGCACATCGTATCCGTGGGATACGAGCCATTGAATTGCATCGGTTATTTCCAGTTCATTCCTCCAGGAGGGTTTTATTTCCTTTACAGCCTTGAAGATGTTTTTGTCAAATATGTAAACGCCCACAAGAGCGAGGTCGCTCTTCGGCTCCCTCGGCTTTTCCTCGAGCCTGATCACCTTTCCGTTTTTTAACTCGGCCACCCCGAACTGCCTCGGGTCCTTCACTTTTGCAAGGAGTATAAACGAGTTCGCATTGCTTCTTTTGAACTCTTCCACAAGGGATTTTATTCCTCCGAGTATGAGGTTGTCTCCGAGGTACATAACGAAGGGAGAATCCTTTATAAAATCTTCGGATATCATTACAGCATGAGCGAGTCCGAGGGGTTCCGGTTGATAGATATAGGTAAACCTGACTCCCCATTTTGAACCATCTCCCGCTGATTCCATCACTTCATCTTTTGTATGTCCAACTACAATTCCTATTTCCTTTATCCCGCATTCAACGAGGGCTTCGATTCCGTAAAATAAAACGGGTTTGTTCGCAATTGGAATCAACTGCTTTGCGGATGTATAGGTTATTGGTCTCAACCTTGTCCCCTTTCCTCCTGAAAGTATGAGCCCCTTGAGCATTTCTAACTCCTTTTCTTTTTTTCAAAGAATTCTCTTAACTTTTTCTTAAAATCTTCGTTCATGATGCATTGCTCCTGAAACCTCGCTTCCCTTATGAGGGACTCGATGAAACTTTCTTCAAGAGATGAATAGACGGCCCTTTTTATCCTTTCCAGAGCAAAAGGAGATTTGTTCGCTATTTCTTTGAGAAATTCTTCCGCAGATTGAATGAAAATTTCGTCATCGTATACAGCATTGACAAGTCCTATTGAAAAGGCTTCATCGGCGGTGACAAATCTTCCTGTGAACATGAGTTCAAGAGCCCTTCCCAGACCCACAATTCTTGGAAGATTGTATGACCCACCTCCATCGGGAACAAGAGAAATGGACACAAATATCTCCGAGAATTTCGCACTCTTCGAAGCAAGCCTTAAATCGCAGCTTAAAGCCACATCGCATCCGAAGCCTGTGGCATATCCTTGAACGAGGGCTACCACTGGTTTTGGGCAGTCCCTTATGGCAAGGATTATCCCCTGATATATGCTTCTTATACGAACTTCATGGGAGCCGCTCACCCCATCCACACCATCTTCTTTCTTGAGTTCAGCGCCTGATGAAAAATGTCCGCCTTTTCCTCCTATTGCGACAACTGATACATCCCGGTCATCATAAAAGGAAAGGATACCCTCCCTCATTTTTATTGCCGTTTCTTTATCAATCGCATTCCTTATGGAAGGGCGATTGATCCAGAGCCATCCGATCCTTTCTCTTTTTTCCAGAATGACCTTCTCTTCCATATTACCTCGCTGGAGGAAGGATTCCTCTCCCCGTGTTTTTTATAAAACTCAAAAGGAGTTCTATATCATCACCTCCTAACTCTTCAGCCTTTTTCATCCCTTCTTCAAGAGGAAGCCCGCTTGCAAAAAGAATTTTGTATGCTTTTTTCAATTTCAAAATCCTTTCTTCCGTGAATCCCTTTCTTTTTAATCCGATCTCGTTAATTCCGTGAAGTGCTGCTCTGTTTCCTGCTGCCAGACAGAAAGGAGGAACATCCATCTGAACCATGGTTCCCCCTCCTATCATTGCGTATGAACCAATTCTCACCCATTGATGAACTCCGCACATACCTCCAAAGGTTACATAGTCGCCAATCTCCACACATCCAGCGAGAGAAGTGAGATTGGAGAATATGTTTCTGTTTCCTATTCTGCAATCGTGTGCAATGTGAACACCGATCATCAGGTAGTTGTCATCTCCTATAACAGTTTTGCTTTCCACCTCGGGGGTTCCGGGATGTACGGTAACGAACTCTCTGAACACATTTCTGTTTCCAATTATAACCTCTCCCTGATGCTCCCTGTATCTTAGAAACTGGTGCTCTGCACCTATTGAAACATGGGGATAGACCACATTTTCATCGCCCATTTTTACCCTTCCGTATATACACGAATAAGCACCTATCTTACAATTTCTCCCTATTACCGCCCCCTTTTCAATGATTGCAAATGGACCCACCTCAGACCCATCTCCTATGTCTGCCTCTGGTGAAACTATTGCTCTCGGGTCAATTTTTACCATTTTTCTTTCATCAAAAGTCTATGAAATATGAGATTTAGTTTGAGCCAGTCCCTGTGGGGAAGGACAGGGATTCCAGATACAATCTCTCCTTTCTTCAGGTCCCTGTGCACCCCTGACTTAGCACCTATCTTTACATTGTCCTCTATCTTTATATGACCTACGATACCCACCTGTCCCCCTATGATCACATTATCTCCTATCTCTGTACTTCCCGAAATTCCGACCTGTGCTACAATCGCACAGTTCTTTCCAATTTTTACATTGTGACCAATCTGAACGAGGTTGTCTATCTTTGTTCCCTTTCCTATTCTTGTCTCTCCAAACGTCGCTCTGTCTATTGTTGTGTTTGAACCAATTTCCACATCATCCTCTATCACGACCCTTCCTATGTGGGTGATTTTTCTATATCTATCTTTATCCCAGGCAAATCCGAATCCATCGGAACCGATAACTACTCCCGAATGGATGATACATCTATCGCCGATGGAACAATAAGAGTAAATGGATACCATGGGATAGATGACACATTCTTTACCAATTTCTACCTCGTCTCCAACATAAACGTGTGACCCTATAAAGGTGTTCTCACCTATTTTTGTATTCTTACCGATGTAAGAAAAAGGAAGTATGGATACGCCTTCCCCAATTGATGCAGAAGGGTGGACAAAGGCAAGGGAACTTATCCCTTCACACATTCTGGTTGCAGGATAGAATTCATCAATGATGATACACATCGCAAGATAGGGATCTTCAACAATGACGAGGTTTTTTCCTTCCAGTCCTGATTTGTCCCTTGCAAGGATGGCGCCAGCCTTTGAATTTTTTGCCTTTTCTAAGTATCTGGGGTTTGAAAAAAAGGATATTTCATCTGAAGTGGCTGCTTCTAAAGAATTGACTCCCTTTATAATTTTTTCTGGGTCCCCCTCCACTCTCCCCTTGACCAGTTCAGCAATCTCCTTAAGGGTTTTTTCATTTTGTGGAGTAGGTTTTGTCATATTCTCTTATCACCTTATCAGTAATATCGTATGCTTCAGGAGCATATAGAACTGCTGATTTTTCAAGTATGAGGTCGTACCCTTCCATCTTTCCTATTTTGTATATAACTTTTTCAACATCTCTCAGAATTTTCTCTGTCCACTCCTGATCCTTCTTCTGAAGTTCTAATTCGTAGTCCTGAAGGACCTTCAGGAAGTTCTGCTTTTTCAACGCAAGGTCCTCTTCCATCTTTTTCCTTTTTTCCTCTGAGAGCACAAGGCTCTGTCTGTTTATATCGTTCTGAAGTTTCTCAATTTCTTCTTTCATCTTGTCAAGATTGGATTTTTTTTCCTCCTTTTCTTTGTCAAGAAGAGCTTTTGCCTCCTTTCCTGCTTTCGATTTCAAAAGAACTGCCTGCATATCCACATATCCTACCTTTCTGGTCTGTGCAGAAGAATAGAGGGGAATCAACAGCATCAAAGCACTTACCACCGCCCCTTTTTTCATAGGAACCTCCTTTTTTGATATATTTTTATTATACTTCCTTTTGATATTCAAGCAAAATTTGATAACATAAGGGTGTGCAGTTAAAAAATCTTTTTATTATCTGGTTATTCATCCTCCTCTCCTGCAGGAATGAAGAAGTAAGAATTTTGGGATTCAGCGGCGGAGGTCCATGGTATCCCCATCAGGTGAACGGGGAAACTGATGAGGAAAAATTAGAAAACTTCACAGACCTATTAAGGGAGATTGGTGCAGAATGGTTCAGGATGGGGATTCCGATTATTGCGGTTAGGGAAAAGATTGACCCCTGCGAAGGTCCATTTTCTCAACTTCAGAATGGAGAGTGGGCACTGGTAGAAAAAACCGTTGCTACCTTTGAGAAAAAAGGAATATCGCTCATCCTTGCTGTCGGCGTTGGATATACGGGAGGGTTGCCTTTCATTTCTGAGGATGGGTGTCTGAAGGAAATGGCGGGAGAGAGGATTCATCCTCACATTATTGGGAAGGACAGGTATATTGAATTCACCACCGCTTTTGCGAGAATTATGGTAAGGAAATTTAAAAATTTTGTGAAGATATGGCAGATAGAAAATGAGCTGAACGTGGCATGTGAAACAGTGGCCTGGGGATGGAGAGAGGGAAATGCCTGGTGCGAGCGGGAGTTTCTGGATTCCCTCATAGAATCCCTTTATCATGCTGTAAAAGAAGAAGACCCTGATGCAAAAACAACGCATAATTTCCATACAGACCTTCATTTCAAAGAGGACATAAAAAGATGGTATGAATACCTTGACATAATAGGGCTTGACGCATATCCGAATTATCTTGTAGGGGAGCCCACATATGGAAGAGAAGTGGGGAAAAGGGTAGGAATTGCAGTACGGCTTTTTCCTGAAAAACCGGTTATTGTTCTTGAGACAGGCTATCCCACATTTCCCGAGGAAAGGAAATTTTCAGAGGAAAATCAGGCAAAATACATCAGGGATGCCATTGACTCAACCTTTGAAAATGGAGGGGCTGGGTTTTTGTATTTCACATTCATAACATCGGAGAAGGACGAGATAAAGGGTCTTCAAAGGGTAGAACCGTTCTGGGGAGTGATAAGGGCAGACGGGACAAAAAAAGAGGGTTACTGGGCATTGAAGGAAGGGTTTGAAAAATGGAAATAAGGAGAAGGGAGACGAGAAAAATTTATGTTGGAAACGTGCCTGTTGGAGGTGATGCCCCCATTTCTGTTCAGACGATGACAAAGACTTTTACCCATCATAAAAAAAAGACGCTCGAGCAGATAAAAAAATGTCATTCAGCAGGATGTGAAATAATAAGGGTTGCAGTTCCAGATGAAAAATCGGTAAGAAGTTTTGAGTGGATAAAGAAAAATTCACCTATTCCAGTTGTCGCTGATATACATTTTAATTACAAACTCGCCATTGATGCTATATCGGCAGGAGCAGATTGTGTGAGGATAAATCCCGGAAATATAGGGGGTGAAAGGGCTGTTGAAAAGGTGGTGAAAAGAGCAGAAGAGGCGGGAATTCCGTTGAGGCTCGGGGTAAATTCCGGTTCACTGGAAAGGGAGGTTCTTGAGAAATTCGGAAGCCCCTCCCCAGAGGCACTTTCTTTCAGCGCAAGAAAGTGGTGTGTTTTTCTTGAAGAAAAACTGGGTTTCAGGAACTTCAAGGTGTCAATAAAGTCAACAGACCCAATGATAACTGTCCGTGCGAACCTCCTTTTTTCTTCCCAAACAGATGTTCCACTTCACATAGGTATTACAGAGTCCGGAACCTTTTTCTCCGGCGGAATAAGGTCCGCCGTCGGTCTAACCCTTCTTCTTTCAAAAGGGATAGGTGATACAATAAGGGTTTCCCTTCCAGCACATCCGCTGTTTGAGGTGCTCGCAGGTATTCACATACTCAACTCCCTCGGTTTGAGAAGGTTTGAGGGTGTTAAAGTGATATCCTGTCCTGTATGCGGAAGGTGTCAGGTAGATGTGCAGAGAATCGCGGATGAGATAGAAAGGAGGACAATCTTCATAAAAAAACCGATCACAATTGCGGTTATGGGATGTGTAGTGAATGGTCCCGGGGAAGCGAGGTTTGCTGATGTAGGTGTTGTTGGGGGTAGAAATTCTTTCCTTTTATATCTTAAGGGGAAGAAGGTCAAAAAAGTTGAGCCGAAGGACCTCATGAAAACACTGATGAATGTGATAGAGACTGAAAATTTCCAATAACTGGATATTCTTTTTATCTCCTGCAAAGAATGTAAAACATTCCTTCAAAACGAACCCTTACGGAATGGCAAAATCGGGAGAAAGGAAAATTTGTTATTTTTTCTTCAGTTTTTGAAGGGACTTCAGAATGGTAAGAAGATGATTTATATCTTCCTTTGAACTTTCCCGGACTATTTCTGTAAGGACGGCAGAAATTTCTGGATACTGGAAAGAATGGGTTACGGGAGTATCTCTGGAAGGGAAGAGTTCATTAAGAGAAATCTCAAGAGCCTCTGCTATCTTCCATAAAAAGAGGAATGAGGGGTTCAATTTTCCACATTCAAGGAGGCTTATTGTTTTCCAGTGATACCCTGTGAACTCAGCGAGAATTTCCTGAGACCATCCCTTCTCCTTTCTTAATTTTCTTATTCTGTTACCGAGTTCCTTTAAAATTTCTTTATCACTCATGAAAAAAGTTTACGAAAAGGATTTTAAAAGTGTATCCAGTAAATTTGGAATGTTTATGTATTTATACCAAATATATTTTCCATCCTGCTGGTGTTTTCTCATTTTTTATTTTTTAGCGAACGGGATGTGGTTCTTTCTCGGTCATCCCTGTGTTGCTGCAACCTGTACTGCATATAGCTCATTACCACTTTGTGTGTTCCGGTGTTATTTTTTATCTTTTTGGCGAAAGGGATGTATTGATTATAAGGCACCTTTTTTCTTTAATTCCTCAAAACTTCTTATCTCCATTGCCCTTAAGGCACTTTCTCTAACTAAAAAGGAGCTTTCTTTATCCAATTTTGCCTCATTTAACTCAAATCTCCGCTGGTAACGATGTCCGCGTGATTCTACAATTCTTCTTGACATCTTTTTCCCAATTTGAAAGAATATCAAAAAAAGGAGGCTGGTATGAAGAGAGTATTAGGAGTGATGGTGCTGGTGGCAATGCTGGGGTGTGCGGAGGAAGGGAAAAAGGTTCCAAAGGAATGTGCGTGGGAAGGAGATTGTCCTTCCGGATGGACAAAGGATGGAAACACCTGTGTTTATAATGGAGAGACGGTAAGCATAGAGGGAACAGTGGAGGTGTATATTCTCGGAACAAAGGTTGATGGAGCAGTTGTAAAAATTATGGATTATGATACACCCATCCCTCCATGTGGAGTTTCTGACACCAATGGATTTGTGAGAATAGAAGGCATTCCAAAGGGAACGGATGTTACAGCGGTTGTAAGTGCTGGCCCCGAAAAAGATGCCTTTGGAAATCCAACATATTACTTTCACTTTGCAGGAGGACCGATTCAGAACGATATAACAGGAGAAACATTTGTTCACATAAACACCTTGCTCGTAAATGCAATTCTTGGGATCCTGAAGAAAAAAGGGATAGATATAGTTATAGAGCCTGAGCATGGAATAGTGGCCGGAGTGATTGAAGATCCAATAGAAAAAAAGTATGTCGAAGGAGCAACGGTTGCGATAGATCCAGCAGATGAGTTTACAAAGTATTTCTATATACCAGAAAATATATTATATACACAGGAACTCATATCCCAAACCGATTCCTCCGGAACATTCATAGTGGCGAACGCACCTTCTGGGAAAGCCGTAATAACTGCTTATGCTGGAGAACCAACCGCTCCCATAGGTTCAACGAGGCTTGTCGTCTATGAAAATTCAGTAGCAATTGCAAATATCCTTAAGAAATAACATGTGATATGTAAGTTAGTTCTATTATCTGTATTACTTTTAAACAAAGAAGATTTTTCCTCTCTTAAAGACTATCTTTCATTA
>Ga0197143_1002260_pt1 | contig 14517 bp, 14 predicted proteins | sample GBS70_MetaG_FD_148603 | JGI IMG/M metagenome (GOLD analysis project Ga0197143, IMG submission 148603) | Sediment microbial communities from Great Boiling Springs, Gerlach, Nevada, United States - GBS 70_MetaG | ecosystem: Environmental > Aquatic > Thermal springs > Hot (42-90C) > Sediment...
GATAATGAAAAAAATTAAATATATTTCGTTTAGCCTCGTTCTCATAGGCGTTTTTTTACTCTTCATGAATCCCCTTCCCCCCCTGGCTCAGGAGAGGGAAAAGCCCAATTTTCGCTTTTCAAGAAATCAGGTCTGGGAAGATTTACCGGAGCTTAGAGGAAGTCAACCTTTTCGTCCTGCGACCCCAAGATATAAAGAGGGCGAGGTTCTGGTGAAATTCAAATCCGGGGTCTCAGAGAGTATGGCTGAAGCCATCATTACTCTTTATGGCTCCAGGCGACTGAAAAAAATACCCAGAATTGACGTCCATCAAATCGAGGTCCCCAGAACACTGACTGTTAGAGAAATGATAGATATTCTCAGTCTTAATCCCGAGGTTGAATTTGTCGAGCCAAATTATTACGTTCGCCTTGCGATTACTCCCAATGATCCATTATTTAAATATCAATATGCTCTCAACAATCCAGGTGGAACCCTTCTCGTACCCGGCAGTCCTCAGGGTAAATCCAGGGCTGACATCCGGGCCTGTGAGGCCTGGGAGGAAACAAAGGGTGTTAAGGAAGTACTGATTGCTGTTATCGACAGTGGCATTGACCTCCTTCATCCCGATATCAAGACCAAAATCAGGTCAAGTGGACGGGATTTTGTAAATAATGATTTTGATGCGACCGACGACCACGGTCATGGAACTCATGTAGCTGGTATTGCCGGTGCAGCCACCAATAATAATGAAGGCATTGCCGGTGTCGCCTGGAACTGCGAGGTTCTACCCTTGAAGGTAATTGATAAGGAAGGCTCGGGTCTTTATAGCTGGGTGGCTGAAGCTATTATCTGGGCAGCTGATAATAAGGCAGATGTCATTAATCTGAGCATTGGAGGCGATGAACCCTCCCAGACGCTCGAATCAGCCCTTCGCTATGCCTATGAAAAAAATGTAACCATAATTGCCGCGGCTGGCAATGATGGCGGTCCTGTTCTTTATCCAGCTGCTTATGATAATTATTGCTTAGCCGTAGCCGCTACTGATTATAATGACACCCGACCTGAATGGTCCAATTTTGGACCTGAAATCGACGTGGCTGCGCCCGGAGTCAAGGTGGTCAGCCTTGTGCCCACCTGGTACTTCGGTCCTGGTTCCCTTCCTTATGGCTACGGGTCGGGTACTTCTATGGCGGCCCCGCATGTGGCCGGTCTGGCAGCTCTTCTTAAAAGTCTTAAACCCTGGCTTAAAGCCAGAGAAATAATTGATATCATTCGCTACTCCTGCGACGACGTTAATGCTCTTCAGAATCGGGGGCGGGATGATTTTATCGGTTATGGCCGGATTAATCTGGAAAAGGCCCTGGTGCCGATTAAAATAAAAAAATAGCGAATGATTGTCTCCCTTCATATCCGCAATTTAGCCACGATTGAAGACCTGGAGCTTGAATTTCAACCCGGTTTCACCATTTTAACAGGCGAAACCGGGGCCGGTAAATCCATCATCATTGATGGCATTAAATTTCTTCTGGGCGAGAGAGCTTCCCCCGATATTATCCGTACCGGAAAAAAAGAAGCCATCATCGAAGCGGTTTTCAGGGCCAAACCGGAAGCCAGAAATTCTCCCCTGAGCTCCTATTTGATTGACGGAGAAATCTTTATTCAGCGGACAATTACCAGCGAAGGAACGGGTAAAGCTTACCTCAATGGCATTCTGGTGCCTGTGAGACGCCTCAAAGAAATAGCCGATGAACTCGTCGATATTTATGGCCAGAACGACCATATTTTTCTGCTGCAGCTTGAAAATCATCTCCAGTATCTTGATGAATTCATCGAGGCAACCTCCCTTCGCCAGGAAATTAGTTCCCTTTACCATCGGCTTAAAGCCCTGAGGGAAGAAAAAGAGGCCATTGAAGAAAGGCAGAAAGAAAGAGAAAGGAGGCTCGATTTTCTGGCCTATCAAATCGAGGAAATCAAGCGAGCCAATCTTCGGCCCGGGGAGTGGGAAGAACTTCTGGCAGAGCGCCATCTTTTGAAAAACGCTGAAAAGATTGCCAGGCTCTGTCAGGAGGCTCTGGAAATAACCTATTACAGCGATAATTCTCTCCTCACTCTCCTCAAGCGCCTTTCTCATTATCTTGAGGAATTAGGTCAATTTGAACCTGCCTTTAAAGAACTGGGCCACTCCCTCGAGCCCTTGACTTTGCTGGTAAGAGAGGCTGTAGAAAATCTTCTTCGCTTTGAGCAGCGCCAGGAAGCTTCACCAGACAGGCTGGAAAGGATTGAAGAAAGATTGAGCCAGATAGAAAGATTGAGACGAAAATATGGAGGTGAGATAAAGGATATACTGGAATACTTACATAAAATTGAGGCTGAAAGGAATCAGCTCCTGTCTTCAGAAGAAAGGCTATTTGATTTAAAACGCGAGATTGAAGTCACTTTCAGGGAATATCAGGCTAAAGCCAGTGAGCTTTCCGAACTCAGACAGAAAGGAGCCAGGGAACTTGAGCGCCAGCTCAAAAAGGAGATGAGCCAGCTCGGCCTGAAGCAGGCTGAGTTCAAGATAAAAATTGTCAGCTATCCTCTTCCTCTTGACGAAATGGACCGCATCAAAGAATCAGGCTGGGATGAAGTGGAATTTTTGATCAGTCCCAATCCGGGTGAAGAATTAAGACCACTGCGAAAAATAGCTTCGGGAGGAGAGCTTTCAAGAATAATGCTGGCTTTAAAAGCTATCGGCAAGGAAAGCTCCTCCGGGAAAACCCTGATTTTTGATGAGATTGATTCAGGTATAGGTGGACAGACAGCTGATTTTATTGCCCAGAAACTTCGTTCCCTGGCTCGTCGCCATCAGGTTATCTGCATCACCCATCTGCCGCAGATAGCATCCTTTGCCCATCATCACTTTCGCATCATTAAGACCGTCGAAGGTGAAAGAACTTTCACCTCGGTCGAAAGGCTTGACTTTGAGGAAAGAGTTAAAGAAATAGCCCGGTTGCTTTCTGGCCGGAGAATAACACCTCTTTCTTTACAGAATGCCCGAGAAATGCTCCGGCATAATCTTGGCGAAAAGACTGATCGAGATTAACATAAAAATTAAGTATATCTCTTTTTAATAAGAGGCAGATATGGAAAGAAGTGAGAAAGCCAAACAATATTTTCAATCGCATTTTAACTGTGCTCAATCTGTGCTTCTGGCCTTCTCTCCGGATTACAGTCTCCCTGAGAGTGTGGCTTCAAGAATAGCCCAGGCCTTTGGTGGCGGTCTGGCCCGTCAGGGAGAAATCTGTGGGGCCGTGACTGGAGCCATAATGGTTATTGGTCTCAAGTATGGAAAAACAAGGGCTGAGGACGACGCCGCCAGAGAAAAGACCTATTCCTTGACCCAGAAATTTTTTTCTCTTTTCAAGGAAAAGCATGGAAGCCTTATCTGCCGCCAGTTGCTGGGAGTTGATTTGAGTCAGCCCGGAGGCTATGAGTTAGCTTCCAGAGAGGGACTTTTTAATTCAGTTTGCTCTGAAATTATTGTTTCGTCCATCCAGATTCTTGAGAAGATCCTCTGATCAGATACTTTTCCTGAAACCCGATTCGGCTAAAAATGATCTGTCGCTTTTATCCTCTCCAGGTCTAATGGATAAATTCTCACTTCGAGCCAGAAGGCCTGCTATAATAAAAAAAGGAACGATGAGAAAATCAGAGAATCACAAAATAAAAAGATTGAGATGAAAAAATAAAGAGAAGAGACAAGGTAAGAAAGAAGATATTTTCAGAAGAACAGGAAAAAAGAGAAAAGGCGCAAAGGGATAGAAAAAGAAATTGATAATTAAAGGAAAATAATGAAAACCTCAAGTGAAAAAAAGGAAACTCCACTTCAAAAAATGATAGAGTTATCGAGAATAAAAATGATGAAGGAAGTTACCGATGAGACTCAAATAACAGAAATTATAAAAAATAGGAAAAAATCCGGTTACCTGAAGAAGAAAGCAGGAAGGCAGCTAAAATGAGCAGGTTCAAAATAGGAGAAAATAACCCGGGTCAGGAAGCCCCCACTTTCTTTATCCATACCTTCGGTTGTCAGATGAATGAAAGTGATTCGGAGCATATTGCCGGTCTGCTCACCTCCTGTGGCTGGCAAAAAGTGGATTCGCCCGAGCAAAGTCGTCTGGTCATTGTCAACACCTGTGCGGTCAGGGCCAAGTCAGTCGAAAAATTCTCTTCCCTTCTCGGACGGCTCAAAGAGTTAAAACGAAAATACGGCACAAAAATAGCCGTCGTTGGTTGCGTGGCCCAGCTTGAGGGCGAGGCATTATTGAAACTTCATCCGGAGATAGATTTTGTTCTTGGTCCGGATAATTATCCAGATTTGCTTAAAATGATTGAACGCCAGGAAAGGCAGGCGGCCGCAGCCTGGTCTGCCCACTGGCGAGAACATCCGCCTTCTTTAATTTTGCGAGAAAGCCAGATCAGTGCATATGTGCCGGTTATGGAAGGCTGTAACAATTTCTGCACCTATTGCATTGTTCCCTTCGTTCGTGGTCGGGAAAAATATCGACCGGCTCGCTTTATTCTCGAGGAAATACAAGACCTGGCCAGATCCGGTTTCCTGGAAGTCCAGTTGCTCGGGCAAAGTATTACCAGCTATCGGGACCCCGAAAGCGGTCAGCCCCTGGCCCATCTGCTTCGCCAGGTAGCCCGCATTGAAGGGCTGCGCTGGATACGCTTTATAACTTCCCATCCCCGTGATTTTACCATGGACATAGCTCAGGTCATGGCCGAGGAAAGGAAAATTTGCCAGCAGCTTCATCTTCCTGTTCAGTCCGGTTCAAATTCTATTCTCAAAAGGATGAATCGGGGTTATACCCGGGAACAATATCTGGAAAAAATTTCTCTCCTCAGAGAACTCATGCCTGCCATAAGTCTTTCCACTGACATCATTGTGGGTTTTCCCGGTGAAACGGAAAAGGATTTTGAAGCTACCCTCAGGTTGCTGGAAGAAGTGCGTTTTACCAATATCTTTTCCTTCCGCTATTCTCCCCGTCCTTTAACTGCCGCCTCCCGCTGGGCTGATGATGTCCCTTCTGAGGTGAAGAAACGTCGTTTGCTTGAACTCCAGGCTCTACAGAAAAAGATTCAGCTGGAAATCAATGCGGCTCTGGTGGGCCGGACGATGGATGTTCTCTGTGTGGGTCGAAGCCCGAAAACACCTCATCTTTACTGCGGCCGCAATGAGGCCCATCAGGTGGTTAATTTCTCCTCGCCTCTCGATGTCACTAATAAAATGGTCAGAGTGAAAATTACCTCCTGCGGCCCTTACAGCCTCCGGGGAGAAATAGTTCTGGAGAACCCTTAATAGAATTGCTTTTTTACCCGAAATATGTTATAAAAGGCAACTATTTCCGGGATTGATGCCTTAAAACAAGCTGCCATTAAAAAATACTATTTTGTTTTAAGGAGAGAAGAATGTTAGCAGCCACTCCTTTTGAAATAGCGGCTCTCTGGACAATTCTCATTATTGCCATTGTTGGCCTTGGATATGCTATTCTTCTTTGGCGCCAGATAATTACTGAAGACAAGGGTTCCCCCCTGATGATCGAAATCTGGGAGGCCATTCGTCAGGGAGCTGAAGCCTATTTAAGGCGCCAGCTTAAGACTATCCTTCCGTTGATAATTTTGCTGACCTTTGCTCTTTTCTTCAGTGTCTACATTGTACCTCCCTCAGCCGAGGCCCTGGAACGTTTTCCCGGTCTTTCTCCTGAGCGGATCAAATTGATTATGGGGCTCGGGAGAGCTGGCGCTTTTGTTCTGGGAGCTACTTTTTCCCTCCTTGTCGGCCAGATCGGGATGCGCATGGCTGTCCAGGGTAATGTCAGGGTGGCGGCGGCTGCTCGCACCAGCTTTGATAAGGCCCTGCGAATTGCTTATAGAGCAGGAACAATCACCGGCATGCTGACTGACGGCCTGGGCCTTCTTGGCGGAACTGTCATTTTTATGATTTTCCAGAAAGCAGCCCCTGATGCCCTCCTTGGTTTTGGTTTTGGTGGCACTCTTCTGGCTCTCTTCATGCGAGTCGGCGGCGGTATATATACCAAAGCAGCTGACGTTGGTGCTGACCTTGTGGGTAAAGTTGAAGCCAATATACCTGAAGATGACCCCCGCAATGCCGCCGTAATTGCTGACCTCGTTGGCGATAATGTTGGTGATTGTGCTGGCATGGCTGCTGATATTTTCGAAAGCTATGAGGTTACCATTGTTTCTGCCCTTATACTTGGGCTGGCTCTAGTTGGTATAACTGGAGAAATAAAGTGGATTATCTTCCCGCTGCTCGTTCGAGCAATTGGTGTTTTTTCTTCCATCGTGGGCACTTACCAGGTCCGGGGGAAGAAGGGCGAGGAATTAGGCAATGCTATGGCTGCCATCAACCGAGGTTATTACACTTCGGCCACTCTTTGCATCGTCCTTTTTGCTCTTCTGGCTTATTTTTACATGCATGAATGGCGCGCTTTTCTTTCTGTAGGTGTGGGCATTCTTCTGGCTATTTCCATTGATGAATTAACTAAATATTTCACGCATCCCCACTATTCTCCGGTTAAAGAAATTGCCCGGCAATCGCGAACCGGGGCAGCTACTCTGCTTCTCACAGGACTTTCCAAAGGGATGGAATCAACGGTCTGGTCCATACTGGTTATATCGGCCACCATCCTGGCCGCTATTTTGATTTATTGGGGCCAGCCAGTAGCCTTTGTTCTTTATGGTGTGGCTATGACGGGCATCGGTATGCTTACTCTAACCGGAAATAATGTCGCCATGGATTCCTATGGTCCAATTGTTGATAACGCCAATGGCATTGGGGAGATGAGCCATCTGGACAAAAAAGCTCGACAGATTATGGCCGATCTGGATGCAGTTGGTAATACCACCAAGGCTATTACCAAAGGTATAGCTATTGGCTCAGCCGTGATTGCCGCCGTTTCGCTTTTCGGTTCCTATCTCACTGACGTCACCAAGGTTCAAGCTCAGATGGGCGTTCCTGAAACCCATCAACTTCTACATACTGGAATCAGAATCAATCTGCCCATTGTTCTTATCGGTCTTCTCATTGGTGGTGCTGTGCCCTGGCTTTTCTCCAGTTTAACCATCAATGCTGTCAGCCGGGCAGCCTACCTCATTGTCATGGAAGTTCGACGTCAATTCAAAATACCCGGCTTAATGGAGGGCCGGGTCAAGCCTGACTATGCCCGGGCTGTTTCTATTTGTACTGTGGCTGCCCAGAAGGAGCTTATCGGCCTGGCTCTTCTCGCGGTTTTAGCCCCCCTTCTTGTTGGCCTCACTCTTCAGGTGGAAGCTCTTGGCGGTTTCCTGGCCGGAGCCATTCTTTCAGCCCAGTTGCTGGCCGTTTTCATGGCCAATACTGGCGGCGCCTGGGATAACGCCAAGAAAACCATTGAGGATGGTCTTTATGGCGGTAAGGGTTCTGCCTGCCACATAGCTTCGGTTATCGGCGATACTGTGGGCGACCCGCTTAAAGATACCTCTGGACCGGCTCTCAACCCCATGATTAAGGTGATCAATCTGGTTTCAGTTCTGGCAGCTCCAATCATCATCCAATATAAGAAGGCAACCCCAGGCTTAGTGGCAGTTGTCACCGCCCTCTTAATCATCACGGTGATAGCCATTCTTTATTCAAAGAGGCCAGGTCTGAAAGAATTTTATCTGGGTGAAGAAATTACAGCAGCGAAAGAAGTAACGACGCCGGCCAATCCTGTTGAGTAAATTTCTAGTTCAGGTCATTTGCTATTAATCACAAATTGGATTATAATTAGCCACCTTTAAAGACCCGCCGCGAGGTCGAAGGCATCAATGAAGATAGAGGTGTGGCCAACTATTTTACAGCTCAGTCAGGAGAGAGGCGTCCAGCCTCAGGTGATTGTTGACGCCATCATTGAATCACTGCGGGTTGCCTCAAGAAAATATTTTATTCATGGAGAAAAAATCATCGTCGATTTTAAGCCGGAGGAGGGAGAATTACGGGTTTTTGTCATTAAGAAAGTTGTCGACAAAGTTCAGAATCCGGCCATCGAAATTTCTCTTGAAGAAGCTCAGAAAATATGGAGTAAGGCTAAAATCGGAGATTTTCTTGAAATAGATCTTCCCGCCACCACCCTCGGTCGAATTTCAGCTCAGGTGGCCAAGCAGGTCATTTTTCAAAAGGTTCACGATGCTGAGCAGGAAAAAATCTATGATGAATTTGCGCCTCGAGTTGGCGAGATTGTCACCGGGATTGTCCGCCGCTTTGAGGCTCAAAATATTATTGTGGAAGTTGATAAGGCCGAAGCCATTTTCCCTATAAAAGAAAAGCTTCCCCATGAGGATTTTAAGCGGGGAGATAATGTTAAAGCAGTTATAACCCATGTGATCAGGGGACCAAAGGGTTCTCAGATCTATCTTTCACGGACCTCGCCGCGCTTTCTGGCCAAATTGCTGGAAATTGAAATTCCTGAGATTGCCAGCGGTCTGATTGAAATTAAGGACATTGTCCGCCAGCCAGGAGAAAGAGCCAAGGTGGCCGTCTTTACTTCGGATAAAGATATTGACCCTGTAGGTGCCTGTATCGGGGTCAGGGGAAATCGTATCCAGGCTGTCACCAAGGAATTGCAGGGTGAAAAGATTGACATCGTCGTCTGGTCATCGGATCCGGTGAGCTATGCTCGGGCGGCTTTAAGTCCAGCTAAAATTGAAAACATTATTATCGTAAATAAAAAAGAAAAAATCTTGCGGGCTCTGGTGCCCAAGGATCAGCTCTCTCTGGCTATTGGTAAAAAGGGCGTTAATGTCAAGCTGGCAAGCCGGTTAACTGGCTGGAAAATAGAAATAAACGAAGAGTAAAACATGGAAAAAAAGAAAATAAAGAAAAAGGCCAAAGAGCAGGTGACGCCACCTCCCAGACCGCGCTTTGTTCTGCGCGAGGGAATGACGTTGAAAGAAGTGGCGGAAAAACTCGGGGTTAAGACTCGTGATCTTCTCTCCAGACTCGAAAGCCGCGGTAAAATGGTCGATTTAAATGACCTTATCGATGAAACCTTTATCCCCATACTGGGACAGGAATTCAACTGTGAAGTTGAACTTTTGCCTTATGAACAGGAAGTCAGAAATCGGGCCCTGAGTGAAAAGGATAAACTGGTAGTCCGGCCTCCTGTTGTCACTATCATGGGCCATGTAGACCATGGCAAAACTACCCTGCTTGATGCCATCCGGCATTCCCGGCTTGTCGATAAAGAATTTGGTGGCATCACCCAGCATATCGGAGCCTATCGCGTTTCCTGGCAGAATCGCTGGATCACCTTCATTGATACCCCCGGTCACGAAGCCTTTACCCAGCTGCGCTTGAGGGGTGCTCAGGTAACGGATATCGTCGTCCTGGTGGTGGCCGCTGACGATGGGGTCATGCCCCAGACAAGAGAGGCTATCAGCCATGCCCGGGCAGCCGGTGTTCCCATAATTGTCGCTATCAACAAAATTGATAAACCTGAGGCCAATCCTGAAAGGGTTAAACAACAATTAGCCCAGGAAGGTTTGCTTGTGGAAGAATGGGGCGGCGAGACAATTTGCGTTGAAATCTCGGCCAAGGAAAAGAAAAATATCCATGAGCTGCTGGAAATGATTCTTTTGCTGGCCGATATTATCGAATTAAAGGCCAATCCTGAAGTGGAGGCCCAGGGCATTGTTCTTGAGGCCAGGCTCGATCCGAAAAAAGGACCTACAGGAACGGTCATCGTTCAGCATGGAATTCTTCAGCCCGGTCAGGCTTTTATTTCTGGCCTGACTTACGGCAAAGTTAGAGCCATTTTTGATGACTTCGGCCGACCGGTGCGACGGGTAGAACCTTCGATGCCCGTAGAAATCCTGGGCTTCAATGAGGTGCCTGTGGCGGGTGATTTTTTCCAGGTTGTCCCTGATCTCGAAACAGCAGAAAGAATCGTCAAAGGCAGGCTGGCTAAGGTAAAGAAAGAAGAGCCAGTCCGGCCTCAAATTCTTTCTCTTGAGGAATTATTTAAACAGATAGAAAAGGGAGAGGCTAAAGAGTTTGCCCTGATTGTTAAAGCTGATGTTCAGGGATCGGTGGATGTGCTTAAAGGGCTGCTGCCTTCCTTCAGCACGGATGAGGTTAAGGTTAGAATCCTTCATGCGGCTACAGGACCGGTAACTGAATCCGATATCCTTCTGGCTTCGGCCTCCAAGGCGGTTATCCTCGCTTATAACCTCCGTATCCCTCCGGCTATTCAGGAAATTGCCCAGAGGGAAAAGGTCGAAATTCGAAGCTATCAGGTTATATATGAGCTCATTGATGATATCAAGAGGGCGGTGCGAGGAATGCTTGAGCCAGAGATTAAAGAAATACCTCTCGGCAAGGCTGAAGTCCGGAAAATTTTTGACATTGCCAGAGTGGGTAAAGTAGCTGGTTGTTATGTCCTTGAAGGCAAAATTACTCGCCAGGCTGAAGTTAGAGTCCTGCGTCGCAACGAAGTTATTTATCAGGGCCGGATCGCTTCTCTCAAGCACCTCAAGGATAATGTCAATGAGGTAAAAAAAGATATGGAATGCGGTTTAACCCTGGATAAATTCCAGGATTTTCAGGAAGGCGATATTATTTACGCCTTTCAAATAGAAAAAAGAAAACCTCAATGAAAACCCATGGTCATCGGGCTTCTTTTGCTTGAAGTTCATTTTCCTCACGCCACCTCTCTTAAGGATAAAAGAGCAGCCCTCGCCGGGTTCAAGGAAAAAATAAGACGGCGCTTCAATGTTGCCCTGGCTGAAGTCGCCCATCAGGATAAATGGCAGTTAGCCTCCCTCGCCTTTATTACAGTCAACAATGAACGGGGCATTGTTGATCAAACTCTCGAAAAAATTATTGATGAAGCTGAGGCAAGCCTCGCCGGTCAGATCGTTCAGTCAAAAATTGTCCATTTTTAAAAGAAGCGAGTCAGGTCATGGCTAAGACCAGACGCCAGGAAAGAGTGGCCAGCCTTTTTCAGGAAGCTCTGAGCGAAGTTATCCGCCGGGATCTTCATCTTGTTCCGGAAGCCTTTGTAACTGTCAGCGGCGTCGAAATGACCGGTGATCTAAAAGTAGCCAGAGTTTATTTCCAAATCTTTGGCCAGGTCTCGCCTGCGGAAATACTTTCCTATCTTGAAAAAAGAAAGAGTTTTATCCGCCGGGCTCTTGCTTCTAAAGTAAATCTTAAGTATAATCCAGAGCTAATTTTTCTCCTTGATCCTCGAGCCGAACATGAGCAAAGGATTGATCAGCTTATCCAAAAGATAAAGAAAAATGAATCAGCCCATAATTGATCAGGTAGCGGCCAAGATAGCCGCCAGCAAACGCATCATTATCAGCTCCCATCTCCGGCCTGATGGTGATTCCATCTGTACAGCCCTGGCTCTGGCCACGATGTGCGAAGCCCTGGGCAAAGAAGCCCTGATCATTAATCATGACCCGACTCCCTTTCCTTTTAATTTAATTCCTGATGCCGAAAGAATCAGAATTGGCCAGATTTATCCTGAACCCTGTGATTGTGTTATTCTCCTCGAGTGCGCCAGCATCGAAAGATCAGGCCAGAATAATCTTAATGGTTATTTTCTGATTAATATTGACCATCATTATTCCAACTCCAGCTATGCTCACCTTAACTGGATTGATTCCGGGGCTTCAGCCGTTGGAGAAATGGTCTTTTTCCTTATCCAGGCCCTCAAGCTCAAGCTGACTCCGGCCATCGCCCATCATCTCTACTGTGCCATTGTTTCCGATACTGGCGGTTTTCAATTCTCCAATACCACTTCCCGGACCTTTCTCGTTTGCCACCATTTAGTTGAAGCTGGAGCCGATCCAGCCAAAATCTCGGAACTTCTCTTTAATAATTACTCGCCTGAAAAAATAAAACTTCTGGGTCTGGTGCTTTCAACCTTAAGAATGAATGCCAGCGGCAAAATTGCCTGCATTACCATGTTTCGCTCCTTTCTGGAGCGACTTAGATTGAGCGAAGTTGATACTGAAGATATAACCACCATGGCCCGTTCTATCCGGGGAGTAAAAATTGTTCTTTTCTTTAAAGAAATTGACTCTCAGACCTTCCGCATCAGCCTTCGTTCCAAAGGTGACATTAATGCCGCGGCTATAGCTGAACTCTTCGGTGGCGGCGGCCATATCCATGCGGCTGGCTTCACCGCCCACGGCTCCTATGAGTATTTGATTCATGAAATCCCCCAGAAAATAGAAAAAATCCTTCAAAATAAGATTCGATAAGAATGGGGGGGCCAAAGGAAGCAAGAGAGATCGACGCCCTTCTCTCAGTTAATAAACCTCAGGGGTGGACCTCCCATGATGTGGTCGATTTTTTACGTCGCCTCAGTGGCTGGAAAAAGGTCGGCCATTTCGGTTCCCTCGACCCCCTGGCCACCGGTCTTCTCCTCACTGGAATAGGCCGAGCGACCCGACTCTTCCCCTTTTTATCCAGATTACCCAAGGCCTATGAGGGCTGCATCCGTTTAGGCCAGGCTACCGATACCTACGATGCTGAGGGTAGCCCTGTAGGTCCGTCTTCTTCTGTTTACCCAGCGGAAGACAAAGTAAAGGAAATGATCCAATCCTTTGAAGGCGAAATTGAACAATTACCTCCTCCTTTTTCAGCTAAAAAATACCGGGGCGAGCCCCTTTATCGCCTGGCCAGGCGCGGCCGTCAGGTACCCCTTAAACCGGTCAAAGTTAAAATTTATCAATTCCAATTAATCAAATATGAACCACCGGATCTTTTTTTCCAGGTTGTTTGCAGTTCGGGAACCTACATCCGCAGTCTGGCCCATGATTTAGGGCAGATGGCTGGCTGTGGAGCTCATCTGGCTCAATTGACGAGGTTAGCTATTGGCCCCTTCAGTCTGGATAGGGCCTATACCCCGGCCCAGATTGAGGAAAGCTTTAAAAAGGGCCAGATAGAAACCCTTCTTACTCCCCTGGAAATTATTCTGGAAAACCTGCCCAAGGCCGTGCTGCGAGAAAAAATTGATTCCGTTTTGATTAAGGGAAAAATCCTGCCGCCCGAGGCTTTTCGGGTTATTATCCCCCCTTCAGGCGAAACTCTTATGAAGGAGGAAAGAGGGATCATTCGCCTCTTTGATTCTGAGGGCAGGTTTCTCGGCCTGGCCCGCCAGGCGTCAAAGCCAGGACACTTTTTCCCCTTCTTGCTCCTTTAGGTCAGTTTCTCTTCTGCGCTGGTTTATCCCTGGGTTGTCTCTAAAAGTGCCAATCTAATCCGAATTTTTTACACCTCTCAAGAGATTTTTACCTTCGGCTTCTTGAATTTTGAGCCATCGTGGTGTATTCTAAAATAAAGAATGAGGCTAAGACAGGATGAGGCTAAATAGAAATCAAATCGAACATATGGCTTCAGTTATTGTCAGGAACCTTATCCGCGATGAAAAAATTCTCGTCGACGATAAAAACAGGCTTATCGACGAAATCATTAATCTTATCCAGGAAGAATTCATCAAGGAAGACCAGCTTGACCAGGAAGTGCGAGAAATCTTGAGCAAACATATGGAAAAGATTCGCCGGGAAAACATCGAATATCAGACCATGTTCCGGATGATTAAAACAGAACTGGCCAAAAAAAGGAATATTGTGCTGTGAGTATCCGTCTCTCCCGGGAAAAAATTAATCATCTGTCCCGTCTTATTCTCGATCATCTTCTAAAAAGTGACCAGGTTGAATTTCTTGATGAACCCAAAGAAATTCGTCTATCGATTGTGCGCTCCATTGAAGAGGAGCTCAGACTTTACGAAACTCTGGATAAAAAGGCGGTGGAAAAAATAAGGGCTCAGAAAAAGCCCATTGAAGAAGGTAGCCGTGAGTGGGAAATCCTCTACCGAAAATATTATAACGAAGAACTCGCCAAACTCGGCAAAGTTGTCGATTAATCCCTATCTTGAGGTTCCTGAATATCCAGTAGAAATAGAGGCAAGGGTTCGCTATTCAGAAGTGGATCGCTTCGGTGTGGCCCATAACAAGCATTATTTTGAATGGTTCGAAATAGGACGGACTGAATATTGCCGGCAAAGGGGTCTGCCTTATAAGGAAATTGAGGAAAAAGGCTTTGTCCTGGTGGTGGTGGAAGCTTTTTGTCGCTACCGGCGGCCCCTTCGTTATGATGACCGCTTCCTTATTCAGGTGGCCTGCTGTGAGGCCAAACCCAGAAAAATCGTCTTCGCCTATCGCCTGCTGAATCCTGAGCGGACAACTATTATTGCTCAGGGATATACAATCCATGTCCCGGTCAATTCCAGAGCTGAGGTAACTCCCCTGCCCGGCGAGCTTTTAGCCCGCCTCAGCGGCTAAAAACACCTTTTTAAGCCGCACCATATCATTATTATTTTTCTTATTTATTTCTTAATTAATCTTCTCAAATAGCTTTATCTTTAATTCCATCTCTTTTTTTGATATAAACCCTTTTTATAAATTTTTAAGGAGGCATTATGAATTTCTCAAAAC
>Ga0197143_1002263_pt1 | contig 14499 bp, 9 predicted proteins | sample GBS70_MetaG_FD_148603 | JGI IMG/M metagenome (GOLD analysis project Ga0197143, IMG submission 148603) | Sediment microbial communities from Great Boiling Springs, Gerlach, Nevada, United States - GBS 70_MetaG | ecosystem: Environmental > Aquatic > Thermal springs > Hot (42-90C) > Sediment...
ATATTTTCCAGAAGAGTTTAAATATGAACTTCTTGAAAAACTTACTGAAAAAACAGATTTAGATGACTTATTGGATGGCTTACTTATAAAATCCGAAAACTGGCAAGCACTAAACACGATTTTAGAAAAGTATAAAGGAAGCATAAAGACAATATATATTGATCCACCTTATAACACAGGAAATGATGAATTTCTTTATAGGGATAGATATCAACACTCGTCATGGCTTAGTATGATGGAAAATAGGTTAAGTTTAGCAAGGGAGTTGATGAGTGAGGATGGAGTAATTAATATCAGTATTGGGGATACTATCAAATCTCAAGTTAGAATAAACTCATCATCTCGCTTACAGATTCTTTGCAATTATATTTTTGGTGAGGATAATTATGTGGCAAATTTTATTAGAAAAAGTGGAATAGCGCCTAGGCAAGATATAAAACATATAGCAAATTCCCACGATTACATACTGAGTTATGCCAAAAACATAGAGTTAGCCAAAATAAATAGGAAACCTGCTGATGTATCAAGATTAAAATATAGGGATGCGTATTTCAATGAAAGAGGAAAATTTGATTTAAACCAGTTGGATAGAGGAAGTATCCAATATTCTGAAAGTTTAGACTATCCAATAATTATTGAAAAAGGTGAAACTATTGAAGTTTTTGATAATGGAATATTTAAAAAAATAAAGGCCCCAGAAAGGATAGATATATGGCCTGGAGGCGATCCGAATGATAAAAGGTGGATTTTTAGGTGGTCATATGAAAAAGTAAAATGGGGTATAGAAAATGGTTTTATTGTATTTAGAAAGGACAAATCTGGAAAGTGGAAAGTTTATTATAAAGAGTATGAAATAGTTGATAACGAGGGTAAGCCAAGAGAAAGAACAAACCCTTACGATACTTTAATTTTAGAATTTCAAAATGAAATAGGGACTTCTGAGATTGAAAATTTGTTTAACAAAAGACTTTTTGAATATCCTAAACCATCCGATTTAGTAAGATATTTATTAAAAATATCTTCTGGTGAAGATTCAATTGTCTTAGACTTCTTCGCTGGCTCTGGCACAACCGCTCACGCAGTTATGAAGCTTAACAAAGAAGATGGAGGCAAAAGAAAGTTCATTCTTGTGGAAATGGCAGATTACTTTGATACAGTTATTATTCCGAGAATTAAAAAAGTAGCTTACTCTTTTAATTGGAAGGAAGGTAAACCTCAAGATAAAGATGGAATTGGTGCTTTCTTTAAATATCAATATCTTGAACAATACGAAGATGCTCTTGATAACATTGAATTAAAAGAAGACAAATTAGCACAAGAATTATTTAAAGATGAGTATCTTATAAAATACTTCCTTGATTTTGAGACAAAAGATAGTCCATATTTATTAAATATTGAGCAGCTTAAAAATCCTTTTGCTTACAAGCTTAAAGTTAACCTACAAGAAGTTGGTGAACCTCAAGAAGTTATCGTTGACATTCCAGAAACATTTAATTATCTTTTAGGTATAAAAGTAAAGAAGATCAAAAAAAGAAAAAACAATGATAAAGATTATCTTTTTATTTTAGGTGAGAAAGAAGGACAAACCTATGCGATTGTTTGGCGAGAATTGTCTAATAATGAAGAAGAAGTTAAAAGAGATAAAGATTTTGTTAAACAGGAATTAAAAAATTGGAAACCACAAATTGTTTATCTTAACTGTCCAAATAATACCGTTGTTACTCCAGATTTTGGCGAGTTTCAAGTTGAAATAAGATATATAGAACCCGAATTTAAAAAACTGATGGAGTTATAATAATGACCACAGTTTACTATTTTGCATATGGCTCAAATATGAATCATGGTCAAATGAAACAAAGATGTAAGAATGCAAAATTTTTATGTAGAGTTTACTTAGAAAATTATGATTTTGTTTATGATGGTTATTCTCCATCAAGAAAAGGTGCAGTGGCAAATATTATTCCAAAAGAAAAAAGTATTGTATGGGGTGGTCTATGGGTAATTGAAGAAGATGATATCAAGAAATTGGATTATTATGAAGGTCACCCTTATTTTTATAAACGAATAGAAGTTATTGTGAAAGATGATTATAACAGAGAATATAAAGCCTTAGTATATTTAAAAGAACCAGAAAAGTTAGGCAACCCTACTGAAGAATATCGCAGAATTGTTTTAGAGGGTGCTGTTGAATGTAATTTACCTGAAGAGTATATTGAGGAAAAAATTAAAAAATACTATGAAGATTGAAAGATACTTTGTTTTAAACAAATACTTACTTTCTCTTTTTGGAGTTGATGATTTTAAAGATTTACAGCAAAAATTAAAAGATGCTCAAGAAGGTGTTGACAGTGATGGAAGAACTTATTTTGTGAATACTTTAATATCTGCTTTTTCAAACAGAAAAATTTCAGAAGAAGATCTTTTAAGATATGATGAAAATATTCAAGATTATGTAAGAAAGATAAACTTTAAAAGAGGAAATGTTTCATTAAAGTACTTTCAATATCTTGCGGTGCTCTTTACTGAGATTGTTTTAGATAATCTTAAAAATCGAAAACTTGAGTTTGTTTACGAACTTAACGAATTTTTAAGTAGATATAAAGATGAAGAAGTAAAAGATTTTATAGTTGAGTTTAACGAGGACGACTTAAAAAAACTTGCTTTTTATATGGCAACAGGATCAGGAAAAACTCTTATTGCACATATAAACTATTATCAATTTTTTAATTATAAATTGTTCTCGCCTGAAAGTATCCTTTTTATCACTCCAAATGAAGGACTTTCAAAACAACATTTTGATGAGTTGCAAAAAAGTGGTATTCCTGCAAGACTTTACCTCGGTAGTTTAAATAGTAATAATTTAAAAGGTACTAACGAAGTTCTCGTTATTGAAATGACAAAATTTGTTGAGGAGAAAAAAGGGAGTGGTGTTACTATTCCTGTTAATACCTTTGAAGGGAAAAATCTTATTTTTGTAGATGAAGGACATAAGGGAAAAAAGAAAGAAGAACAAAAATGGGCTAAATTAAGAAATATACTTGCAAAAGAAGGTTTTGTTTTTGAATATAGTGCTACTTTTGGACAGATATTAAGTGAAGAAAATAAAGAAATTTTAGAGGAGTATGCAAAATCAATAATTTTTGATTATTCATATAAATACTTTTATTTAGATGGATATGGCAAGGATTTTTTTGTTGCAAATGTAAGTGATACAAAAATTTCTAAGGAAAAATTTCAAGATATAATGTTTGTAGCAAATCTTTTATCTTTTTATGAACAACTTTTAATATATGAAGAAAATAAAGATATTGTTAAAACATACAACATTGAAAAACCATTATGGATTTTTGTTGGTACAACAGTCACTGGGAAGAAAAAATCAACTGAAATAGTTAAAGAAGAGGAAGAAACACTTACTGATATTATGCAAATTTTGAAACTTGTTGAAAAAGCAATAAAAAAAGAAAATTGGCTTAAAGAAACAGTTGAAGAAATTCTTACTGGTGAAACAGGAATTAAAAATGAAGAAGGTAAAGATATTTTTTATTATAAATTTGAATATCTTAAAAAAAGAAAGAAAATTAATTTGGACGATTTGTATGAAAAAGTTTTTAACGGCAAAGGTAAACTTTATATATACGAGATAAAAAATGCAGAAGGTGAGTTTGGGTTGAAGGTATCTGAGAATGCATATTTTGGAGTGATAAATATTGGAGATGTATCAGGATTAAAGAAACAACTTCAGCAGCTAAATTTTACTGTAGAACAAGATGCAGTATCAAGTTCTCTTTTTGAAAATATAAAAGAAGACGATTCAAAAATTAACATTCTCATTGGAGCGAGAAAATTTATAGAAGGTTGGGATACATGGAGAGTGTCATCTATGGGGCTTTTAAACATTGGTAAAGGTCAAGGGCCACAGATAATACAGTTGTTTGGTAGAGGAGTAAGATTAAAAGGTAAAAATATGTCTCTTAAAAGAAGTGAAGGAAACACTGAAGTTCGTTATCTTGAAACACTTAACATTTATAGCATCAATGCAGATTATTTGAAAAAGTTTTTAGATGCAATAAAGAAAGAAGATGTTGAATTTGAAACAATAGAGATACCTATTAAATTACAACATGAAGATAAATGGAAGAAACTCAATATTCTTTATAAAGACAACAATAAAAAATTTGAAGAAGAAGTTTTAAAACTTGAATATGATGATAAGATTTCTTTTACAATTGACCTTATGCCAAGAATTTCAATTTACGAAGCTAAAGAAAGAAAAGAAATAGAAGGTGAAATAGTTGGCATAAAGTCAGATGAAGTAAAACCACATGGAGAGCCAATAATATTTCCTCAAGACAAAATAGATTTGCTTAACTGGGATAAAATTTTACAAGAAATTTATGAATGGAAAAGGCTAAGAAGGTATTGGAATTTAGTTATAGATGAAGATATTATTAAAAATTTGTTGACTTCTGATAAATTCAAATTACTGGCACCTACAAGTCTTCTAAATGTTAAAACTAAAGAGGATATAGAAAAATTAGAAAATATAGCAGTTTTGATAATTAAGAAATATATTGAAAAATTTTATGAAAAAACAGCTAAGATATTTGAAACTAAAAATCTTATATACAAAACTGCTGAAGAACAAAAAGAACAACTGCTGTTTCCATTTGACACAAAACAAAAATACACAATCTTAATCAGAAAAGATGAAACAAAAATTATCAAAAAAATAAAAGAACTTTTAAAAGATTTAGAAAAATTATACAAACAAGAAACAGATGAGCTTCCAAGAGTTTATATAGATGAACATTTGTTTTTACCAATACTCATTAAATCAAAAAAAATTGACAAAATTATACCTGAAGGACTTGTGGAAAGTGAAAAAGATTTTATTATAGGCTTAAGAAATTATCTCAAACTAAATAAAAATAAACTAAAAGAATGCGAGATTTACATTTTAAGAAATTTTTCAAAATCAGGTATAGGTTTTCAACTTCAATGGTTTCAATTGTATCCAGACTTTATTATGTGGGTTAAAAATAATAAAGAGCAAATAATAGTTTTTATAGAACCGCATGGATTAGAACATTCAAAAGGATTATCTAATGAAAAAATACAATTTGCAACATCTACAGATCCACAGACAATCACTATTAAGAAAATAGAACAAGAAGTAAATAAAAGAGAAAAAAAGAATATTAGGTTAGAATATTTTTTACTTTCACCGACAAAATATGATGAACTAAGAAAAAGAGAAATTAATTTTCCTACAAGACAAGAATTTGAAAACAATCATGTTTTGTTTATAAAAGATGATCCACACTGGCCCGAAAAATTGTTTAAGAAAATAGGTGTAGTATAGTCTAACGAGTCAAGGAGAAAAAAGAAAGTGAAGGGAAATTTATTTGTTGAGATTTTATTCTGCTTAAAGTGAATGAAAAGGTTATACTTAAAAAGTTCCTATTTGTATTTCTAACACAGTTACTGATTGAAGTAGAGATGTATTTTCAGAAATTTAGTAATTAATCAATTTGACTTGTTTTAATATGAAAAAATTGATGATGGATGTAATTTATTTTAACGTTAATGCGGGTCTACAGAGATGGGAAAAATGCTGGAGTAATTTTGTAGAGAACAGAATTGAAAAAGGCAAGCGGTTTTTCAATGTGTAAAAAGTTTTTTGGGTTATCATAGTAGTTAGCACCAATAAATGATTTTTTCAAATTTCTGATCAACTTTCGGTAATTTAGTCTGTTTGAAAAAACCATTTTTTTTTCTGCTATTTGTGGGTCTACTTTAATGAATATTCTTTTCTTCTTTGAATAATTTCATAAGAATACAAATGACTGCTGCAAAAACATTTTCTTTTTTTAGTTAAGGGTAGTTTTTAAGAATTTGTTTATATCTTGCCCGTTATGGGGGCAACTGAGAAGTTTCTTTTTCTGCCGAGGGTGGGTCAGCTCTCCACTAGAGGTGAAACAGCTTCAGGATGAAGTTAAAAAATGCATAAATCTATAAGTATTTTTTGAAACAGATTGTATTTACTGATTTTACATCAGTGTTAACGCAAATGTAGAATTGGCAATTACATTCTTTGTCCAAACTTGAAAATTTAGTTTTGTCAGAACAATAGCAAAAAAGTAGAATTTTTATGCATTTTTTTTATGAGAAGACCGATTTGTTGTTAGATAATTTAGAAGATGAATAGTACCAGTTTATATGTAATAGTAAGTGAAGATACAAATAAGTTTAGTGTTTGATGCTAAAGTTAGTGGCAAAATTTCTGTTCGTTTGATGAAAGATATTATGCTAAATCTATTAACAAAGAAGTTGGTTTAAAGTTTGGACTTCGTAAAGATACAGAAAAAGTTTTGAAATCAGCTTCTATGACGCAGAGTTAGAGGAAGTACAGTTTTACGTTTAAAATCCAGAAGTTTATTATACATTAGATAGCAAGAGAGTTTTATTCTGAAACAATAGGAAAAGAACCTGCGTTTTCACTATCAGCTGATGTTGATAGTATTGTGTGTTAAGTGAAAAAATTTAAGTTGGTATTAGTACTACAAAATTTTTACTCTCTCACCTTGAACAGCAAATTCTTAATGTAGCCTTTCCATTTATTGCTGTATATCAACTAAGTTTAGATGATTTTGAATTGAATTTACAAAACGAGGAGGAAAAATAAACTATGGAAAAATGTCCATTGTGTGGTGGACAGAAAAAGGAGGTTGTATAATTAACTTGAATAATGTTTTCAATAATGTTTTTAATATTGACATTGTTAATATAATTTTGTAGTATTTTACTAACATGCTAGAAATAGTAAGATAGAATTTATGTATCTTAAAAATACATTAAATTCTATTCCGATTGCAAAATATAAACTTGTCTTACAATTTAAACAACAGGTAAGTCTACCTTATTTTAAAGGTTCAACATTTCGCGGCGGGTTTGGATACACACTTAAAAAAATTTGTTGTGCTACAAAAAATAAATCTTGTGATAAATGTATTGTTAAATCAAGATGTGTATATAGTATATTTTTTGAAGTAAAGATAAACAATGAGGGATACAAAATTTTAGGTTTTGTAGAACCTCCACGACCCTTCGTTCTAGAAATACCCAACGACAACAAAAATTTTTACAATACAGACGACACTCTTGAGTTCTATATCCTGATTTTTGGTAACTCAATTCAATTTTTCCCGTATATTGTATTAACTTTTCATGAACTTGGTAAAATAGGTATAGGAAGTACAAAAGCAAAATATGATCTAGTTTCAGTAGAAACAATAGATGGTAAACCAATATATGATTCACAATCACAACTGTTTTATAATAATGATTCAACAATAAAACTTTCCTTTGATGATGTTAAAGAAATTAATCAAATAAAAATAAATTTTTTAACACCAACAAGGATAAAAACTAACGGAAAGTATACAAAAGATATAACATTTAAAACTTTAATAAAAACAATTCTTAGAAGGCTTACAGGATTATTTTTGTTTTATGCTGACAAAAAGTTAGAATGTAATTTTAATGAAATCTTAAACGAATCTGAAAAAATTAATCTAATAAGTTCAAATCTTAAATGGGTAGAATTTGAACGTTTCTCAACAAGACAAAAAACAAAAATGAAGCTTGGCGGTATCGTAGGCGAAGTTGTCTACGAAGGCGACTTAACAAAATTTTATCCATTGCTTAAAATTGGTGAATATATCCATATCGGCAAAAACACCACATTTGGTTTTGGAAAGTATGAGATTGTTTTATAATTTAATACTGTGAAATAAAAAAGGAGCAAAAAATGCAACAAAATAATAAAGAAAGATTATCTATAATTTTAGCAGCACTTCTTCATGATATAGGAAAATTCGTCCAACGTGCACAACCTAACCCAAAAGAGCAAAACCATACTTACTGGGGACAGAATTGGATTATCAACAACTTGTCTGAAAAACTAAACATAGTTTTGGGCTACGAATTAACACAAAATCTTATCTCGATGGTTAACTGTCATCATGATAGTATTGATTACATAACAGCTGCTGATGGTTATTCTGCGGGTGAAGAACGTATTGTCATCGAAGATGAAGAACCTCAGGACTATGATACCTTTAAAACTTGTTTAAAGTCTATATTTTCTATAATTTCAGGTTATGAAAGTGAAGAGAAATATTACAGACCGAGTTTATTAAAAGATCTTTCTTCTATTATGCCTACAGAAACATCATACTGTAATTACTCTGATTTTCAAGAAATATTAGATGAGTTTAATAAAGAAATTAAAGAACTAAGATTTGACTATCAAGAAAATTACAAAATTGTTGTAGAAAAAATTTATTATCTTCTTATGAAATATACTTGGTGTATACCATCAGCTGTATACAAAACCGAGCCAGATGTTTCTCTTTTTGAACATTTAAAAACAACAGCTGCTATTGCTACTTGTTTATACGATTTAAAGGATCAAAAAGAAAAAAAATTTATTCTTCTAGCAGGCGATATTTCAGGAATACAAGATTTTATTTACTCAGTTGCTTCAGAAAAGGCGTTAAAAGGATTAAGAGGTCGTTCTTTTTACCTTCAATTGTTATCTGAAACAATAGCGCGGAAAATTCTTGACGAATTTAATCTGACAATTTGCAATCTTTTATTCTGTGGCGGAGGAAATTTTACTATTCTTTTACCTTATTTACCTAATGCTGTAGAAAAAATTAAAGAGTTAAGAAAGGAAATAGATACAAATTTATTTAAAGCACATAATGGTAAATTAGCGATAAACTTAGCATATATTGAATTGAAACCAGAAAATTTTAAAGTTGATAAATTTTTTACAAAAATTGAAGAACTTTCCAAAGAACTAGCAAAGCAGAAAAGAAAAAAATTTAATTTAATTATTAACTCCGATTTCTTTAAACCATATCCTGAAAAAATAGACAAAGAATTAAGAGCTTGTGAAATTTGTGGAAAAGAAATTGAAAAAGAAGAAATTTGTGATTTATGTAAAAGTTTTATTAAGCTTTCTAATCAACTTGTGAAAGCAAAAATTATTACTCTTCAAAAAGTTCAAGTATCAAAAATTGAAAAAGAAGTATCTAGTTGGGAAGAGATATTTAAAAGTTTTGGTTTTTCTTGGAAGTTTTTTAATGACATAGGAAATTCAATCCATAACGCTTTTAACTATCTATTAAACTCAACAGAAAATTTTATAAGAAACAACTGTTGTGGATTTAGGTTCGAAGCAATTCATATCCCACAAGAAGGAACAGAAACACTTACACTTGACAAACTAGCAGACAAATCAATAGGAGTTAAAAGATGGGCTTCGTTAAGAATGGATGTTGATAACTTAAGTACTATATTTAGTGAAGGATTACAACAAAAAACTATTTCTCGTTACAATATGTTAAGTTTTATGTTATCTTTATTTTTTTCAATGGGAGTAAAAGAAATAGTAGAAAATAAATACAAAAACTGTTGTATTGTATATTCGGGTGGTGATGATTTGTTTATTTTAGGACCATGGTCTGAATTACCACACTTATCACAGGATATACATGATAGTTTTGTAAAATATGTTTGTCAACATTCTAAAATTACTTTATCAGGCGGTATTTATATTGCACCATCAAAAAAATTTCCGGTTTACCAAGCAGCAAAAGAAGCAGGTGAAGCTGAAGAAAAAGCAAAAAAGGGTACTAAAAATAGTATTACATTCTTAGACAAATCTATTAATTGGGACAAATTTAACAATGTTAAAACGGTATGCGAACAAATAGTGTCGATTTTAAATGGTGGTGTTGCACGTTCTTTATTAACTATTCTCTATGCCGGGTATGAGGATAAAAAACTTTTTGAAGAAAAAAAAATTTCAATGCCACGGATTTGGCGTCTTTTTTATGCAATAAAAAGATTTATGCAAAGATATGAAAATTTTGCTGACAAGTTAGAAGAATTAAGACAAAAGTTTATCACAGATTTTGAACTTATTCCAGAACTTGACCTATCCGTAAGATGGGCAGAATTATTAACAAGAAAGGAGGAAGGGGAAAGATGAATCAGGAGATGATTAATAAAATTGAAAATATATTAAATGGAGATTATAAATTGCTTAATGAATTTGCTGAAGAATTAGGTAAAAAATACGCTCCACAAAGTGATGGTGAGAAAAAAAGTAAGCTTTCAACTTCTCAAATTAGAAATATTCTTGATGATGTGCAGAGAATGAGGAAAGAAGATATTGAAAAAGGAAAACTTGAAATGTTACGTCCTAAAATTGCTTATGTTGCTGGAAGAAATAAAGAATCTTTTGCTTTAAAAGAACTCAGGGAAATTTTAGATGAATGTATCAAAAGAGTAGATAATAATTTTATGAAATTTGAGAATTTTAGAAATTTTTTTGAAGCAATTGTCGGATATCACAAATTCTATAGTAAAGTAAAAGATTGAAAGGAGGTGTATGAAAAAATGAATATACAAAATCAATTATTAGGTAAAATAGTTATTTTAGGCAGTATAAAAGTTGTAACAGGTCTTAGGATAGCAGGACCTACAACAGGGTTAAAAATTGGAGGTATAGATCAACCTGTAATTACTGATGCATTCGGTGTTCCTTATATCCCGGGTTCATCTTTGAAAGGGAAATTGAGAACATTAATTGAAAGAAAAGAAAAAGTCATACTAAACAAAACTCGTAAAGAAGGAAATAATAAAGTCCCCTATGGACATGAATGTGATAATGAAGATAATTATAAAAAATGTTGCGTATGTAAAATTTGGGGTATTTTAGGTACAGATAAAATTAAAAATACATTTGCTCTAACAAGGTTGATAGTCCGTGATATTCCGTTAAATAAGGAAAGTATAACTGAAGAGATGAAAAAAAATCTTGAATTAGAATGGACAGAAATCAAAATGGAAACAGCAATTGATCGTGTGAGAGGGACAGCGCTTACCCGTTCTTTACGAACAATAGACAGAGTTCCTGCTGGAGCAGAATTTTCTCCTTTAGAAATCATTTACAATGTTTATGAGGATACCGATATAGATATCCTTGTTAAAGTATTTGAAGCAATGAAACTTTTAGAAGATGATTATCTTGGTGGTATGGGTTCTCGCGGATATGGGAAGATTGAGTTTAAAGATATTGAAATTTATTGGAATAAAAAAGAGGATTATGAAAAGGGAACATTAAATCAGAATAAAATCAATGAGGGATATAATACTCCATCAATAATTGTATTAAACTTTGACAAAATTAAATCACAAATAAGAATAACATAGCAAGATAAACAACAACTAATTTCAAAAAAATCAAACTTAGAGGTAGAAAATTATGAATTATTATAAACTGCTTTTTAAATCATCTATACATCTTGGTGAAAGAGAAAATTTTTTAGAATCAACAGATATTGTAATTCATTCAGATACATTATTTTCTGCCTTTTGTAACTGTTACCTTTTACTTTATGGAGAAAGCGAACTTAATAATTTACTTGATAGATTTTTAAAAGGAGAACCGCCGTTTATTATAAGTTCTGCATTTCCTTGGTGGGAAGACAAATTTTACTTTCCAGTTCCTTTAAACCAAATACCAAAAGAAAAAAAATTAAAAAAAATAAAGTTTGTAGAAAAAGATGTATGGGAAAAATTATTATCTGGTGAAAAATTAGAAAATCTAAACAATTTTAAATCCATACCAGATATTACTACAGATGATGAAAACAAAAAAACTCCGTACAGAATTATCACTACCCCGAGAGTAGCGTTAAGTAGACTAAACAACCATCCTGGGGAGAATTTTTTTCATTTTGGCGAGGTTTTTTATAAAGAAAATTCAGGACTTTTTTTCTTAGTAGATTTTAAAGATGAAAATATAAAAGAAAAATTTGAAGCAACACTACGTGTTATGAGTCACGAAGGTATTGGTGGAGACAGAACAATTGGTAAAGGTTTTTTTGAAATTAAAGGAACAGGAGAGATGAAATTTAATATTGAGATAAATAGTAATAGTTTTGGTTATGTTACATTATCTCTTTATTATCCAAAGGAGGAAGAAATTAAAGGGGTTAAAGACGGATATTATGACATTGTTGAAAGAAAAGGTTATATTTTTTCTCCTTACTGTAAAAGTTTAAGAAGAAAATCTGTTAGAATGTTTGCTGAGGGTTCTGTGTTTTTTACCAACCCAGAAATGATAGGGACACTGGCTAATGTAACACCCGAAATTTTTGATAAACATACAGTTTACAGATATGGGTTTTGTTTTGCACTACCATGTAAATTAGAGGTATAAAATTATGAAAATAAAAATTAAAATTTTAACTCCTGTACATATCGGTTCTGGCGAAGAAATTACACCAACTGAATACATAATTGATAATAATAAATTTGTCAGAATAGATATGGATAAACTTTTTAGTGACGCAGACTTTAAGCAGTATGTCGACAAATTCATTTCAAATGCGTCTTCAGGTGTTCGTTATATAGGAGAGATAATTAATGACACAGAATTACTAAAAAGAAATGCTCTTTATTCTATTGATATTGACACATCCGCACAACAATATATAAACAGACACAAAATTAATGTTAGGTCGTTTATAAAATCTGCATTAAGAGTTTATATTCCAGGAAGTTCTCTAAAAGGAAGTATTCTTTCTGGTGTAATTGAAGGTGTTTTATCAAAGAAAAGAATACAAAAATTTGAAAATTACGAAAAACATCTAAGCAATGTGTTACAAAAACTTACAGGTAGCGGTTTAGGAAGATTTTCTCGTTGGCTTGATGTAAGAGACAGTGATTTTAAAAGTGTTGACGAAACTTTAAAACTTGTAGAAACTAAACTTGTAGGAGCAAGCTCAACGAGAGAAATGTCCATTCTTTATGAAGTGTTAAAAGAAGGTGTTGAATTTGAGACTGAAATAATATCAAGATGTAAAGAAACAGAACAACAGATATTAAAAATGGCTTCTGATTTTTATAAGAAAGTATACAAAAAAGAAAAAGAGTTTTTTGAAAGTCGAGGAATCAAAGAAGCTCAGCTTCCTGAAATCTCAGAAAACTCTTATATTTTAAGAATTGGGCAAGGTTCTACTGCATGGTCAACTTCATTTCTTATTCTCGCAGAAAAGTTAAATATACGCAATTATACTATCCATAGGCCAAAACAACACAGTAGAATCTTTGGACCGCCAAGAACACGAAAACTTGTATCAGGAACAAAATCAATGGGTTGGGTAAAAATAAGGATAGTTAATTCTTAATTAGGAGAAAAACAATATGGGCGTATATCATTTAGCAGGTTTAGGGACAAGTCCAGGAGCTATAACTGTTCCTTTAAGCTATATATATTACTTTTTAGTTGAAGCATACAGAAATAATAATCTGGAAGCACGAAATTTTTTCAGTGGTTCAGGCGAAGCGTCTGGAAATGAACAATGGCCGGGTAAACCAGAAGCATTGATAATATTTAGCTCTACAGAAATCTTCTCTGGTGAATTAAAACCTAATTTTTGTTGTAAACTGTTTAATATTAAGTCTGATAAAACCGTTGATTGTATCCAACAATATATAAATTCTTTATACAATCATCTTGGAATACCAAATGAACATCAAATAAAATACATATATGGAATAAAAGTTAACACATTTGACTTTTCTGATTGCTTTAAAAAAGCATATATTACAATGAAATCTTTATCATCTAAAGAAGTGTGGGTAAATCTTGTCGGTGGAGCAAATCAATTAAATCTTTCTTTAATGTTTGCTTCGTTTTTAACATTGATCCCAAGACGACTTTACTATGTTTTTGAGTGGGATAGCAATACTAATAGAGCAAGTTCGTATCTTGAACCAATTAACGGTTTTGATTTCCAACAAATGTCAAATAACTGGTTTGAAATACCTCCTTTGCTTGTAGACATTGATAGACTACGAGATTTATATAACTTAATATCCCAACGAGGAGCAATAAATATATGTGAGCTTAAAAGATTTTTGAATCAATCTTCATTAATTCCAGTAGAAAATTATATTCCTAAGCTAAGAGGTAGTTTAGTAAATATTGAAAATGATAGAGTAACAATTTCTTCTCTTTTTGAAACAGTTATGAACTTAATACCACAAGATGACGAAATACCACAAAATTTTTCACAATGGAAAAATTGGGCAGAAAAGAATGAAATTCTTTACAGATTTTTTGAAAGAGAATAAATTAAATTTTAAAAAAATTTAAAAATTTGTAAATATTGATAAAAATTGAAAGTTGGGACTAGCGGAAAAAGAAAGTGGATGAAAAATTAAGAAAATGTTGGTTTTTAAAATAAATTTTACATACAAAATTGATTCAAAAAGATGTAGACTCTCGGATTTGGAAAATTTTTATTTTAAAAAACAAAAAGAAAAAATGCTACAGTCGGAAAGCTGGACCCGATAAATAGGGGATTGCGACACACCTGCTTTCTTCGACTTCTCACCCGCCTCTTCAAG
>Ga0197143_1002264_pt1 | contig 14486 bp, 13 predicted proteins | sample GBS70_MetaG_FD_148603 | JGI IMG/M metagenome (GOLD analysis project Ga0197143, IMG submission 148603) | Sediment microbial communities from Great Boiling Springs, Gerlach, Nevada, United States - GBS 70_MetaG | ecosystem: Environmental > Aquatic > Thermal springs > Hot (42-90C) > Sediment...
CCAAAATTGTCGCGGAACCAGCGCACGATGGCCCCTGAGGTGGCAGAACCGCCCCAGGTGTAGATCTCCTTGTGGGGATTCACCACATGCGGCATGGAAACGAGATTTGGCGAGAGGCCCTCCCCATGGTGGATCACACCCCAACAGGTGGATGTGCCCATCATGGCCACGTTGTCCCCTGGTTCAATCGCTCCCGCGCTCAACGTGGCCATGGGAGCATCAATTCCCCCAGCTACCACTGGGATGCCTGGAACAAGACCACATTTGGCTGCGGGCTCAGGAAGGAGTTCGCCCACCACCTCTGTTGAGGGCACAAGCCTCTCCGGCATGAGTTCAAGGGGTATCCCCAGGGCTTTGGCCATCTCCTCAGACCAGCAAAGCCTTTTGAGATCGAAAATGCCCCCCAGATTTCCAGCGGAAGAGAAATCCACAGCGAGCTTTCCAGTGAGCCTGTACTCAATATAACTTGTTGGCGGAACGAACTTGTGAACTTTGCTCCAGATGTGCGGCTCATGCCGCTTTATCCAGAGGATTTTTGTGTAACCAAAGTAAGTGTCCACATAGTTTCCGGTTATCTGGAAGAGTTTTTCTAGATCGACGTTTTCTTTGATCCACTGCACTTCTTCCGTGGCGCGGCGGTCCATCCAAATGAGGCAGGGACGCAGGGGCTCCATGTTCTTATCCACGGGAATTCCCGACCCGCCATAAAGGCCACTGAAACAGATGGCCGCAACGTTCTTGGGAGAGATCTTCGCTTTTTCCACGGCCCCACGGATTGCCTTGTAAACCGCCTCCTCCCACACTTGCGGCCATTGCTCTGCCCAGGAAGGAAAAGGCTGCTCCACCCCGTATTCCACTTGGGCAGTTCCTAAAACCTTTCCTTCAACCGTGGCAACGATAGCTTTGGTCCCTTGAGTCCCAATGTCCACTCCAATCAAAAATTTTTCCATAGCGTCACCTAGGGTGCCTACTAGAGCGTCAAGCAAAGACGCGATACGGTATATTCAACATTTTTGCTACCCAAATTAATTCTTCAACATAATTTCCGTATACCCCATGGATATGATTCGAGTCATATTCAGACAGAAGTTCGTCTGGGGAAACCTTGAGTTTGGCAAAGGCGTGGGGCCAGTTCACCTGGATTTCTCGAGCTTTACGCTCAGCTTCTTCTTTAGGGAGCTCGATAAACTCTCCAGGAACGATAGCAAGCCAATATTTGCCTTTTTTACGAGCCAGGCGAGCTAAGGTAACCTCTCCCGGTGCGGCAAAATGGCGGACTGCCGCTCCACCGGCTGGGAAATACAAGCCCTGAGGGTAAAGCTCAACCTTGGGCAAGTTCACATCAGGATCGTAAGAACGACCTGCAAAGTATGTGGGATGCGTGCCGGAATTGCAGAGATCGAAAAAGCCGTATTCTTGGTCATAGTGACGGAGATCAGCAAAAAGCACAGGCTGATTGCTTATGTGCTTTAAAATCTCCATAGTAAGCGCACCATCCATGTCCGCTTCGGTTGCGGCAACGAGGGGGTCTTTGGGGCCGTTCCAATCATAGGGATCGTTCAAGAGGGCTTCGGTCACATCCATAGTAACAAAGTTATCCGTTAGCTCAGGCTGAGCTTTGATCCCCACGAAGTTCAAGCGGTATTTCCTAATCATTTCACGGACAGCGATATAGCTTCTGATCTGGAGCTTTAATTTGTCTGGGGTGAGCTGTTTTCCGTCGTAATGAACTTTCCCAACTTTTGTGGTGAGCCAGTGGAAAGCGCGTTCGACTTCGTCGTTAGGAGCTTTTTCTGCCCCTCGAACGATTGCCCATTGATCGATGTGTTCCACATCAATGCCGAACTCCCTCATCCACTGGTCGGGGTTGGCCACGGCCGTGTACATGCCCATGGGCCGGCCGCCGAAGAGGCCGAAGGTTTCCCCTTTCAGACGATTGAGAGCGGAAGCTGCGCGGATGAAGGCCAGCACTTTTCGCAGCACCGCTGGGTCGCGAATATCGCCAAAGATGCGGCCATGAGGAACCCCGATTTGATCCAGTGCCCCAGCGGCAGCGAGCATTCCTACCATTCCAGGGTATAGAGGATTGATGTTGGAAAAGAGCAGGAAGGGGCCGGGGGCGAATCGGGAGGCCACTACAACGAGGTGGGGGAAGCTCCACACGGCGAAGTTGAAGATAGTGACTTCACAACCTTCATGAGCCAGACGCACGCCCTCATCCCTGGCAAGCTCTACGGTCCAGATAATCTCCTGGGCGACCACCGGTTCTACTTCTCCCGTAGCCCGCAAGGTCTCGGCCAATCGGTTTTGAAACTCCTGGTTTACCGGTTCAACTTCCTGATGCACGGTTTCTCGCCCATCCGAGAATGTGAGAATTCCGACTTTATATTTTTTCATGACTCCCTCCCTCTTTAAGTTATATTGGCTTGTTTACTACAAATAAAAGCGGATCCCCTCGTGAAAATCTCTGGCAATTCTCAATTACCACCTGCGCAAGTCGTTCAAGAGCCTCGAAAGTGCTACCGCCGATGTGAGGCGTCACAACGACGTTATCCAACTGTAGGATCTCTTCGTCAACAGAAAGCGGCTCTTTTACGAACACATCTAAAGCAGCTCCAGCAATCCACCTTTCGCGTAACGCTTTAACAAGTGCGGTTTGGTCAATTAATCCGCCGCGTGATGTATTAACTAAGTAAGCCGTTGGTTTCATGAGCCTTAGTTCCGATTCCGAAATGAAATTATGCGTTTCTTCAGTGAGTGGCATGTGTAAAGTAACTATGTCCGCCGTTTTTAGAAGTTCAGTTCGTGAAACCATCTCCACATCGTGTTTTCTAGCAAACTCAAGATCTGGTTGTATGTCATGTGCAATAACTTTCATCCTGTGCGCTTTAGCCCTCACCGCTACAGCCTTTCCGATGGCTCCCAATCCTAGTATTCCAAGAATTTTACCAGCGAGTTCGTGTCCAATCCAAAGTCGCCATATCCCCTTCCTTAATGCCACATCGGCTTGGACAATGTGCCTTACAAGCGCTAGAATAAGCCCCATCGTGAGATCGGCAACTGATTCAGCATTCGCGCCCGGGATATTTGCAACATAAATCCCTTTTCGAGCTGCAGCTAGACAATCAACATTTTCATATCCTACACCAAAGCGTTGAATTAACCGAAGTCTGTTTGCCTCCTTCAGGTCGTCAGCAGTTATTTTTTCGAACCCTCCAGTAATGTAGATATCAACCTCCTGAAGAACTTCCCGTTTTGTACGTTCATTAATTGGACTTTCTGAACATATTGCTATAACTTCGAAGCCGAGTTTTTCCAATCGTTGCTTCATCTCTTTTACTAGGAATGAAAAAGATTCAGGAAAGATTAATGCCACTTTTAGCATTGACACCTCCGTTAAACACGTAGACCTCAATACTACCTTCAAGTTTCAAGTCAGTTCTTACGCCTTTTCGTCCTTCGTGGTTGCTCAACCAGTTGTACAACAGTTGAACCTGCAGTATCCCGCACTCCATTTTCTGCGATGACTTTCTCCATTTTGCCCGCAACACCTTTCACTCCTTATCCTTAATCTAACTCGAGGCCGTGTTCCAAGAGATTGCCATACGCATCAAAACGGTAGCAAAAAAAATCTGATATAATTTCTAACCGATCTGATGCTTCTCCGACAAGCCCCTCGGAAATCTCTAGCTGCTCAAGTTTTGAGGTGTTCTTAATTCTTACCATTTTTACCTCCTTAGGATCTTTATCGATCAAAAACAAAGCTATTTTAATTGCTGTCTCATCATTTTTTACTACTAAAGGAATTTTAGCAGTTTCTATTGTTCTTGACGTTAAGCAATTTATATAAGTTGCATAAAAATCAATTTTTTTAAAAATTCGTTCAGTGATTATATCAACAAGACCGATCCCAGCAGCGTTGCCGTGGGATTCACGGGTAAGGTCCCGCACAACAATATAACGAATCTCTGTGTTGGCAGGTTTTTTTCTTCCAATAATATTTGTATCTAGTCCTGCTCCGCTAATGTTTTTGCCCATTTCGTCCACTAGCAGGAGGTCTATCTGGGGAAACGGGATGCGAGGCATGAGGTCTTTCTGCTTTCTGAGAAGTTTCTTTTCTTCCTCCTCGATATCTTCAGGATCCATTGCCTTTATCTCGGAGAGCTGCCCATAACCATCCTCCAACAAAGCAATCCCCAAAGCTATGGGCGCTTTTTCAATGACAAGCCTCGCAGCCTGGAGAATCAGTTGAGGCAAGTTCTGAGCACCATAACGGTGTAGAGTGCTTGCTCCACGATGTTTGCCAAAGCCGATGGTCAACATTTTAAGGATCCCGCTCTCCACCTCGCCGCTGAACTCCGTATGGGGTTTTATTCGATTAATGGCGATCACCGCGTCACTCTGATAGGACATTTTGTCAAAATAAATGGGCACTCCTTCCGGGGTTCTCCCCACCTCCACTACTTCCATGCAAGAGATAATAGGAACTCCTAACTTCTCTTCAGTGATACCGTAGGCTGCTAAAACTTGCCTTTGTCCTTCAGCTGTAGCTCCCCCATGGCTGCCCATGGCGGGCACGATGAAGGGTTTTGCGCCTATCTCTTTTAGCAAGTTAACAACCGCTCTCACCACCTCTTCCAACTTGTCGATCCCTCTGCTGCCGACTCCGACAGCAACTTTGTCCCCTCTACGTATTTTCGATAAAAATGATGTGTTTTCTATTTCTTTGCGCACCTTAGAAGGTATATCGTCCAATAGAGGTGCATTTATAAGGTTCTGCTTTACCCTAACTACACGGGGTACACACACTTTGTCAAGCTCTTGCATTAGGGCCTTATCCATGTTTAATTTGTAAAATTTGAATTTTTTATACAAATTCCACTCACTCAAGATTAATCAATCACTATGCGATTAAACCGCTCCAAGTAATCCTCATTGAGCTGGACGCCCAACCCCGGTTTTCCCTCAATGTGGCTAATATCGAAGTATCCATCTTTCGCTAGAAACTCCAAAGGTTCAGTAATAATGTTATATCTACCATCAGCCCAATATGGAAACCACTCTTGAATGATAAAATTGGTAGTGCAAAAGTCAAATTGTACAGCAACTGCAGTGGCTACAGGCCCTCCACAGTTATGGGGCTGGACGTGGAGATTGTATGTCTCAGCATACGCCGCGATTTTCTTTGCCTCAGTCAAACCGCCAACAAGTCCTATGTCTGGCTGTACAATATCGAGCGCTTGGCTTTCTATAAAACGACGAAAGCCATATCTAGTATAAACTCTCTCTCCTCCAGCTATGGGTATCTTTACGTTTTCAGACACTTTTTTCAAAGCATCTACATTAAGGGGGTCAACAGGTTCTTCGTAGAAAAAAGGCTTAAATTCTTCGAGCAATCTGCCCATTTCGATAGCCGCGGTAGTCCCTAGGTTTCCATGCACCTCGATCATAATATCAATATCTGGGCCAACCGCCTCCCGCACTGCCCTCACGCGAGCGAGCGCGAGCTTTGCTAAATCGCGATCAATGAAGCGACGCGGAAACTCATATTTACCTTGTCGGGTGATAGCGAAAGGATCGAACTTCAAAGCATTATAGCCGTCTGCTACAACCTCTTGCGCTTTCTCTGAATACTCCCTGGGTTCTACAAGGTGGGCATACCATCCGTTGGCGTAAAGCCGTATTCTTTCCCACATTTTTCCACCTAAAAGCTCATATACTGGTACTTCCAACCATTTGCCTTTAATATCCCATAAGGCCTCATCCAGTGCGCTCATGGCCCCGTATACCACTGGCCCACCCCCTTGTCCCCAAAAACTCTTACGAAACAAGGTATCCCATAAATACTCAATCCTTCGAGGATCAGCTCCAATGAAATATGAAGACGCTAATTCCTTTAACATACCAATCGCTGCTTTTGCTGCGTCGCCATAGGCGAGACCTACTTCGCCAACCCCCTCTATACCCTCGTCAGTCTCAATTTTGACAATTATTGGGTTTTGGCGGCAGTGGAAATCTCGGCCGTAATCCACATCATAAATAATTACTTTTGTTATTTTCATACAACCCTCCTTCCTCTTTAGCAACCCGCTGTGTCTCAAGCTTTGTTTTCCATATTTCTTATCCGAGAAAATTTTCTTCGCCTCTTCTCATGCCACAGCCAATCTATAGGCTTAAGTAAGCTCTTCTTACACCTGGATCGTTCATCAACCGCTCACTAGGCCCTTCGAGAACAACTTGACCGTTTTCCAATACATATCCTCGAACAGCTACTTCTAAAGCCAGGTAAGCATTTTGCTCCACTATTATAGTTCCCTTGAGAGTGGGGTGCTCGTGAACCACCTCTTTTATCTTATCAAATATGCTTTCCGCCAAGCTGGGTGCCAGACCGAGTGAAGGTTCATCAAGCAGCAAAATTTCGGGGTTTCCCATTAATCCTCGAGCGATAGAGAGCATCTTTTGTTCCCCCCCGCTTAGGAAGCCTGCGATCTGAGAAGCTTTTGGTCTTAGTTGCGGGAAAAGTTTAAAAACCAAGTCTAAGTTCTCTCGCCACCGCTTCCTTTTTCTTCTAATCCTGTAGGCCCCCACCTCGAGATTCTCTAAGACTGTTAAAGGGGCGAAAACTTCGCGTTTCTGTGGGACAAATGAAATTCCCATTTGCGCAATCTTATACCACGGCTTGCCATTCAATGGAATACCTTTGAAAATAATTTCCCCCCCCATAACTTGGACCATATTCATAATGGCTTTGAGGACTGTAGTCTTACCTGCTCCGTTGGCTCCCACAAGTGCTACGATTTCGTTTTCCCTAAGTTCAAGAGACACTGAACGCAAGATTTGCATCTTACCATAACCAGCATCCAAAGCATGAATGGTCAACATGTCCTCACCTCATTGTTAGATCGATTCCGAACTTTTCCTTTTGCCAAGATATGCCTTAATGACTTCTTCGTTATTAACAATATCCAAAGGAGCACCTTCTGCAATTTTTCTTCCTGATACTAAAACAATTATACGACAACAGATATTCATTACTAATTGAGTCCGGTGCTCCACAATTAAGAAAGTTGTGCCGTGCTCTCGGTTTAATTTCTTGATGAGCTTTCCCAGTTGCACAACAAGCTCCGCCTTCAATCCAGCTGCAGGTTCGTCTAGCAAAATGCAGTCTGGATTAGTAACCAATGCTCGGGCCAGTTCCACCAGCCGTTGTTGCCCAAACGATAGATCTCCAGCTAGCTTGTCCGCAAATGCTGCCATTCCAACAATTTCGAGGGCATGAAGAGCTGCCTGCCTGGCCTCATTCTCCTCTCTGCGGGATTGAGGGGCTCGCACGATCGTTTTCCAAAAACTTGCGCGCATAAGTCGAGAATACCCTACCATCACATTTTCCAGTACTGACATTTTATTCCACAGCCTTATGGTTTGGAAAGTACGCGCCAGTCCAAGTCTATTTATTTCCCATTCTTTCAGGCTATTGAGCACAAAGTCCTGAAAGACAATGGTTCCAGAATCGGGTGGATATATTCCTGTACAGAGATTGATAGTAACGGTCTTCCCCGAACCATTGGGACCAATCAACCCCACGATTTCTCCTTTTTCTATTCGAAAGCTAAGATTATCGACCGCGGTAATTCCACCAAAGCTCTTTGTTACTTCACAGAGTTGCAGCATAATTTTTATATATCGGAAATATCAATCTCTCCGGTCCATCTCTCTTCTACTTTGCTTCGAGCAATTAAACTCTTGAAGTACTCTGGGAAAAAGCCCGCACCTTTTGGAAAAAATAATAATATCGCCAGAATTGTTGAACCTAAAATTATATCCCAGAAACCTGCCAGGCCTCGAAAGAGCTCCGGTACTACCGTAACTATCGCGGCCCCGACAATCGAGCCGGGCAGGTAACCCATCCCTCCTATTACTACCATAGCAAGGTATCGAAAACTCTGTATTACTGTAAAGCTGGTTGGAGCAATGAAGCGGTACGTAAGCGTTTGTAAAACTCCGGCGATTCCGGCATAAATCGCAGAAATCATAAAAGCTTGCGTTTTGGTCATAACAGTGTTGATCCCCATAACCCTAGCAGCTAATTCGTCATCCCGTGTGGCTCGAAAACCGCGTCCTATTTTAGAAAAATATACTACTCGCCCAAGTTGGTAAAGAGCTATCAAGCATCCAAAAGCTAAAAAATACATGAGTTTGACATCAATAGTTAGCCCCAAAACCTGGGGCGGATTTACTCTTATTCCAAAGGGCCCACCAGTAATATTTAACTCATTAGTAAGTACTATAACAAATACTAAATTGAATGCTAACGTAACAATCGCTAAATAAGGCCCTCGTAACCTAGTACTTACTAATCCAACCGCCAAACCTAAAAATACGACAGAAATAAGAGAAACAAGTATCGCTAAAATCCAAGGAGCTCCCTGCTTCGTGACAAGTATTGCCAGAACATATGCACTTGTTCCTACAAAAGCAGCTTGACCTAGACTAATTTGGCCGCACACACCTACACAAAAATTCAACCCTAAGGCGACAATAGCATTGATCCAGATAGCAACAATCACTCGGAGGTAATAAATGGTCTCAACCAATAACGGGGGCAAAAGACACGCAAGGATTAGTACCGAACAAATAATAGCGATCTTCAATTTGTTATAAAATCGCAGCCTTTTCGTATTCGCATCTGAAATAATCCGCCTTCTCATTTTCATCATACTCTTGCCTTCTCAGGAGATCCGAACAGCCCATAAGGGCGGAGTAAGAGAACAAGCACTGCCAACACAAAAGCTATCGCGTCTCGATACACTGATCCTACAACTATGGTTCCCAAGCCTTCTAGGAGCCCAAGAAGGTAGCTCCCGACAATGGCTCCAGGAATACTTCCAAATCCTCCAATAACCATTGCTGCAAAAGCCTTGGTGCCTATCCCTGTTCCCATGTCTATAGAAATATAAGTAACCGGAGCCACAAGTATTCCAGCTATAACAGCAAGAATGCACGCTACTGCGAACGTGCAGGCCAGGAACCTGAAAACAGGGACACCCATCAAACCAGCGGTATCTTTATCATACGCCACTGCCCGAATGATTTTACCTACCATGGTATATTTCATTAGCATGGAAAGAATAGCCAATATTAATATCGCGATCCCCAAGGCAATCAAATGATTCCCTAAGAAACCTACTTTGCCCACCCATATCATCGCCCTGCCAAAAAAACCCGCGAATGCGCGTGGCCGCGGTCCAAAGATAAGCAAAGCGGAGTTTTCCATGATCAGGCTTAATCCCATCGTAGCAATGATTACCACCAAAGAAGGTTGAGCACGAATTCGTTCATATACAGTTTTGGAGAACAACGCTCCTAACAATCCCACGAAACCTAAAGCTGCGAGTATTGCGAGCCAAAGAGGCCAATCCATGCCTTGATGTAGGGTAACTACAGCGATATAGGTGCCCAAAGTCAAAAATTGTCCGTGTGCGAAATTCAGGATATTCATGCTTTGCCAAATAAACACAACCCCAAGTGCGACTAGGGCATATACACTGCCGAAAGCTAGGCTACCCACTATGGTTTGTATATAAAAGTGCATGCCCACTCTCCTAAGCATAGCCCAGGGAGCTCACCTAGCAGCCCCCTGGGCTACGCTTTCCTCCTACATCCTTCCATCAGGGGAAAACCCTACGATGTCCAATAACCTACCGATTCCATTCCTCATTATGCCTATTTTTACCACAAAGAAGGATTCGCCATCCTCTCTTACATAATACGTCGTAACTACTCCCTCCATCTTTAGACCTATTAGCGCAGCACGAATTGCCTCCCTTTCTACAACACCCGCTCTCTCGATAGCCTTGGCCACGAGATGGACGGTATCGTACGCGGTTAAGGAATTAATACCCAAGATGAATTCGCCATATCTCTCGTAGTACCACCCATTGAACAAGCGAACTTTGATCTCATCCATAAAGAAGTCACCCATAACCATGACACCTTCAACTGCTTCGACCCCGGCCACTTCTACAGTCCCCGGTTCATTAACGGCGGTCGTCCCCAGGACCGGGATGTGAACTAAACCCAACTCATATCTGGCTCGTAAAGAAAGGCCAGCATGAAGACCTCCATGCAGCCATTGAAAGACTACGTCTGGATCACTCTTAGCGATTTCCATCCATATTCCGGTGTAATCCCTAAGCTCCAAACTGGCTCCTACAGTAGTGACGGGAGCCATTCCGTAAAGGTCCTTGCACGCCTTGATTAAAGCCTCCTTGCCGCCTACTCCGAAATCATCCAACTGATAAAGGATAACAATGCGTTTGGCTCCAAGTTTTTCAACTGCATAAGTTACGGCTGCCGGTGCTGTTAATGCGTCGCTGGGGCGGGTCCTAAAAAGGTAGGGGTTGCCTAATTTTGTCAGATCTGGCCTAGTGCCATACATCAGATTCGGCACACCGGCTCTCCAGTAGATATCATGTGTAGCAGCTATGATAAAACTATAGTTAGGACCTATTACTACGTGAACCTTGTGTACGTAAGCTAAACGTTCGGCAGCGACTATCGCAGCCTCCACTTCACCCTTGTTATCTTCTATTATTAACTCTAGTCGGTGTCCCAGAACGCCACCAGCTCTATTAAGCTCATCAACAGCCATCTGCGCTCCTCGCGCCGCATCAATCCCAGCACTTGCAAGTGGTCCAGTCATTGGGAGATTCATTCCAATCACTATTTTCTCTTGCGCTCCAGCTCCCCACCAAAAAGCCATCAGCCCTATGATAACCATCAAAACCATTTTCTTACCCATATTGCCCCCTTGAGAAAGTAGCCGGGGGCTGGATAGCCCCCGGCTTAATTGATCCCCCTTACTCCTTAGACGCCAAATCCACCGCTTTCAGCAGCTTAGGCGATCCATTCTTGACTACGCCAATTTTGACCACAAAAGTTGTTTCACCGTTTTCACGCACTTTGTAAGTCCAGAGTACCCCTTCCATTTGAAGACCAATCAGTGCGTCACGGATCGCCTGCCTTTCTATAACACCGGCTTTCCTAATAGCCTCCGCAACAAGATGAACCGCGTCGTACATGTGAAAGGGGCAGGGGCTTTGACTATGTTCACCATATTTCTCATAGTACCATTGTTCCAACAGACGAACTTTGATCTCGTCCATGAAATGATAGCCTGTAACCATCACGCCTTCGGAGGCTTCGACTCCTGCCATTTCTATAGTGACAAGCTCGGCGATGGCAGTAGACCCAATAACTTGTATGTCAGTCAAGCCAAGTTCCCAGCGAGTTTTCAAATAAAGACCGGCCGGAATACCTCCATGGATATAAGTAAGGACGACGTCTGGATGCGCTTTTGCTAGCTCCATCCAAACGCCAGTGTAATCTCTGAGGTCCATAGCCGCTCCCACGGTAGCGACTGGGTCCAGGCCATAGAGATTTTTAAGATTTCTGATAATTTCATCCTTGGCACCTATTCCCCAATCGTCTGTCTGGTAGGCAATAGCAATTCGTTTAGCTCCTAGTTCTTCAACAGCAAATACAACCATGGCCTTAGTGACAACATCGTCGGGGGCACGGAGACGGAACAAATAGGGGTTCCCTAATTTTGTCAGTGTCGGATGCGTGGCAGTAACAAGATGGGGTATTCTAGCCTCTTTATAAATTTCGTGTATTGCGCGAACAAGGAAAGTATACGTAGGTCCCACTATCACATCCACTTTGTGCACATATGCCAGTCGCTCTGCAGCTGCTATCGCAGCCTCTACCTCACCTTTGTTGTCCTCCACTATCAGCTTAAGGGGCCGTCCCAGAATCCCACCAGCGCGATTAATCTCATCAACGGCTAGTTGGGCTCCTCGTACCATATCAATCCCAATGCTTGCAAAAGGCCCGGTTAACGGCTCATTCATTCCGATCTTGATGGGCTCCTGGGCCACAGATCCAAATCCGAGAAACAACAAACCTAGACCGCACACAACGATTAACTTCCTCATATTCACACCTCCCTTTTTATTAATTGTACCGCCTTACGGCAGCCGGCAAATTCACAAAAGTTCATAACATCTTTATCACCCCCTCTTGAACCAGCTTTTTCAACAGCTCATTTAAGTACGCCCTCTCGCGCTCTTTAAGAGGCGTCAAGGGTCTCGCGGGCTTACCCACATCTCGGCCTAAAAGATTAAGCCCATCTTTAAAGATTTGCACAAAATGCGGGTAATTATCCATTCGGTTGACACAGATGAAATTGACCAACGGGATTAGTTTATTCCAAAGAGCCCTGGCCTCATCGAGAGAACCTTTAGAAGCGAGTTCATATAGTCGAACACATGCAGATGGTACCAAGTTTACCATGCCGGTAAGCCACCCGTCTGCCCCACACAAGAGGGCTTCCAACCCATTGATGTCATGACCGTAATAAACCATTAATCGATCGCCACAAAGATGCTTAAGAGTGTGCACTTTCCATGGGTCGCCATGAGCCTCTTTAACTCCTTGGAGTACCCCTTCATCAACTAATTGTGCTATCTCCCAAGGAGTAAATTCATATCCAGCAAACCAAACGTTGTTGTACAAAATGATGGGGATGTCAATGGCCTCCCGAAGAGCGCGAAAATGATTGAGTGCATCATGCTTCGGAGGGTTGAGGTAATACGGAGGGATAACCATTACGCCTTGAGCCCCTACCTTTTCGGCGAACTTGCTGAGCTCGATAGTGCGACGGGTACTGTAGTGTGCTGTACCAGCATAAACTGGCACCCGACCATTGACTTCATCAATTACTAACTCAGTAAGCCGTTTACGTTCTTCAAGCGTAAGGGCAATGAACTCGCCAGTGCTGCCACTAGGAGCGATAGCATGAACCCCATTCGCGATTAGAAAGTTAACATGGTTCCGAGTACGACGCTCGTCTATCGTTTCGTCCTCGTTAAAAACGGTAATCATGGGTGGTATTACACCAGGTACTAACTTTTTAACCATCCTTTACCTCCTTTTAGCTTGTACCGCGGATTTTTAACTCCACTGGTACACGAACTTCTTGTTTTCCTTCGAAACGATTCAGTCGCCCCAAAAAAAGTTTGAACGCCTGATAGCCAATCTCATACGGGTGTTGCGCAACAACGGTAAGTGGAGGGTGAACAATCTCCGCCCATTCTAGGTCATCAAACCCAACAACCGCTATTTCCTCCGGAATTCTTATGCCACGACGAAATAATTCCTGAAGCACTCCTACAGTCATAAGGTTATTTGTACTGAAAACCGCGGTAGGAGGCTCCGCAAGGGAAAGAAGTTTGGCACAAGCCTTACGGCCTACCTCCATCCGGTAACCGCCCCATACCACAAGTTCCTCTGAAAACGGTAGACCCGCCTCTTCCAGGGCTTGACGGTAGCCCAAAAGCCGCTCCTCAGTCGTAGTTGCTCCCGGAATACCAAGTATGATCCCAATTCTCTTGTGTCCCCGCTCGATAAGATGCTTCGTTGCCAAGTAAGCTCCACCAACGTTATCAGATAGCACCGCGTCTGCTTCGATGCCTTTAGCTTTGCGGTCCACAAATACAAACGGAATTTTCCTCTGAGCCAATTCTTGGATTGCGGGGCTTGTGCCATCGCGTGTGGGAGCGATAAGCATGCCGTCAATGCGGCGACGCCAAAGGGCCCGGATGTACATGTCCTCTTTCTGCGGGTCCTCGTCGCTATTACAAACGATCACCGAATAGCCAGCTTCTAATGCAGCATCCTCGGCTCCCCGAACAAGGGTGGCAAAGAATGGGTTTGTGATGTCGGAGACAAGAATTCCAATAGCATAAGTAGTGCGTTTGCGCAAAGATTGAGCGATCGCATTGGGCTGGTAGCCCAATTCTTCCATGGCGCGCCGAACCCGGGCTTCTGTCTCCGGAGCCACTTTTCTGGTCCCGTTAATGACATGCGAAACCGTGGCTACGGAAACACCGGCTTTCTCCGCTACGTCCCGGATCGTCACCATAGTTAATCGTTTACCGTAAACGTTTATAGCACGGCGGGCCAAGAGAGTCAAGGGATGACTGTGGGACATTTGTCACCTCAGTGAGCGATGACGACCATGCTCCGTTTTCTTGGTCGGAGGACTTCGCTGAACCACCAGGATTTCTCGGAAGTGGGAAGCCAGTAGGAAGTTCCTACTCCCCGAATGCTATGATCTCACGGCCAGAATGAAGTGGCGGGGTACTTGAGACTTTTGAGAAAGGATCACAAAGCTCACGTTTGAGCGGTTTGTTTTTCTCATCGCATAAGCTCCTGATCGTCGAGCCAAAACGATCCTGGGCCGCCTTGTCGGCGTGCACCCCGGCAGTCTGGAGGATGCAGTTTCCTCTCCCGCCGTTGCGCCGAGAAGAATTTTCCAAAAAACCCAGCTAGAATACCCAGTGTTGGAGGTGCATATGTGGAAGATGCCTTTTGCGCTTTTGCTTTTGGCTTCGCTTCCGGCTTTGGCCGCGGACCTAAGCGGG